>ERZ835080.59-NODE-59-length-123411-cov-6.274133_pt1 | contig 123411 bp, 99 predicted proteins | sample MGYA00519688_ERZ835080 | MGnify/ENA primary metagenome ERZ835080 (study PRJEB31850, sample SAMEA3708770) | human gut metagenome | biome: human gut; feature: human-associated habitat; material: faeces | place: China | collected 2014 ... | reverse complement strand
CCAGTTCTACATCGATTCCTGTCGGGATTCCATCTTCATTCAGATAATTATATGGTGGATAGTTGTCGCTGCCGAGCGTAATGATGGGCTTTTCTGTTTCTTTTTTACTGCTGTCTGTGTTTTTACACCCTGTCAGGGTAACTCCTAAAATTCCTACAAGCAGAATGCCTGCAATCACTCTTTTTCCTTTCATTTTCCTTCTATTCCTAACTATCCTTTTCCTTTCATTTTCTGTTGATAAGTCATTCCTCAAAAAAAGCACTGTCAGACAGACAGTGCACCTCATTTTATGCAACTGGCTGCCATTTTACAGGCCCTATAGCTTTGCGTCCCAGACTTTCATCTGGTTTGCCGATTATTTTCTATTATAGTTTTCACAAAAAGCTAATTTTATAACATCCCAGTATCTCACCATGTGCGAACAAAACTTCACCACACTAATATTTGAAAAGATAAAAAAGAGAACAGCTGATATATATGTATAGGTATATATTCGAACTGTTCTCCTGCTTCTGCAAAAGTCATTTTCGTTTATATTTTTAATGATATCACGGACATTTATATTTGTCACGGGAAAGTTTGCTGAATACTGTCATACACATATTCTTTGTTACTGTTCACTCCGTTCACAGTAACTTCTTTTCTTCTTTTGAACCATTTTTTCTACTATGATGCAATATTCAAAACCGTGCACACCGGTGTACCTTCCAGATATTCTACTGTGACCTTGTCACCCTCCTGAAGTGTTACCACCTGAAGGAAATCCTGAACCGGTACATCAAAAATCTCTTCATGATCATTCAGCACCAGATAGAAATGAGAGTTTCCATCAAGAACACTCTGTGCGATTCTCCGGATCGTACCTGTCATCTTTTTGGAGTCACCCGTATTCCCTGCTGTAATACCATTGGTATTTAACAGCTTTATATACGCATCCTGACATGCCGATACTGTATCTCCGATCGCAACATTCTGATATTTCTGAATATTGACCATCGCATATTTTTTTACAAGTCCTGCACTGTCCTTTAATGCCATAAAGTATGTCGGTTCATTTGAAATATTCAGGAGAATCGGAAATGTAGCCTGATATCCAAGATTCTGTACCTGTCCTTCTGCGGATCCCATAGCTGAATATTCTTCTGCACCGTTTACTTTATAGTAACGGGTTTCCCGGGTTCTCTGATTCATCAGGACAAATCCCACATTCGACTGATCTCCACTGACAGAAGTCACTCCGGTATATACCCATACGTCATCTTCCATAGCCATATAGTTATATCCATCTGTAGATTTCAGACATCCCTTCTGTCCGAAAATACTGTTGATATATCCATTGACCAAAGTTCCATAATAATTATACTGCTGGATCAAAAGATCTGCCGGGTTGGCACGATCCACCCATTCCGGACAGTCTTTCAGTGCATAATCCTGACACTCTCCTGTCTGTGCATTGCAGATAACCACTCTTCCTATCGTCGCGCCGCCAAATAAACCGATTGTATAATCCCGTACCGGACAGATCCAGTAAGGAACTCCTTCATCATCAATCTCAAAGCTCAGCTGATCAAAAATATATGTCGGATAACTGAACCGCAAATGACGGTAAATGTTTCTGTTCAGATATTCTGCCTCCGAATATCGAATCGGCTTGTCCAGTTTTATCAGGCTGGTATCCTGAGTTGTCATATCGATCATAATATATGCCGGGATTCCCTGTGACTGGTTTGTCAGCCATTTAATCGGGCTTGCATACACCAATGGAGTGACACGAACAGGTTTTTCCTGATAATTAATCTGGGAGTACAGATTACTGACTTCAAACTGGGATACCATATCAACCATGCTGCCCATTTTTCTGTTTCCAAGAATTGCTGCACTGTCTTTATCCAGCAATGGAATCTGACTGAAATTCACCGGCTGGATATCTTTTGAAAAATCGCGTTCTTCGATTGTAAGAAGATTCCGATATTTTTTTGCATTTACAATCGGTGAGGACAAAATGCTTCCTGCTGCAAAAATAATCACCAATGCCACCAACAGGATTCCTCCAATTCTGAGCACTTTGCTGTTTTTTGCTTCCTGAAAGCTGGTAAACCGCATCTTTATCCCATAAGCTGCCAGTAATAAAATAATTACCGTCAGAATGAACGTCCAGAAGCCGGAAGCATGAATATTGACTGCCGGTATCGTCACATAATAATAAATACCTGCGATCAAAATTACCAGTAACGTCAGAAATACTTTTGCCTTTCCTCTTTTCATCTATTTTCCTCCTTTGATAGCTGATTTTACAGTTATCTTTTTTGTTCCGTGAAAATCATCGTCAGAATTTTCAGAGAACACTTTCTATATTATATCAATATATCCCACTCCGGGCAAGTATACTCCTTTCCCTCTATCTCAAACCTCAAACAGTTTTTTCACAAAAATAGGGCCGCAATTCGCGACCCCATTTTCTAAAAATTACTCTCTTTTCTGTTTGTCTGCTCTCTGCAGGCGTTTCCTATATTTGTCAGGCAAAGTACTGTTGCGATCAGGAAAAGTCCCGGGATCAGGATGATCCACCAGGATCCTGTCATCAGTGCTTTATCTGACAGAGACAGCATACTTCCCCAGGTTATAACTTCTATTGGGAGCCCAATTCCCATAAAGCTCAATGTAGCCTCAGAGATCATTGCGGTTCTTACATTCATAACAACCATAAACATGATCGATGAGAAGAAGTTTGGTACCAGATGTTTCCATAAAACACGAAAGAACCCTGCTCCCATACATTTTGCTGCGATGATGTACTCGCTGTTTCGAATCTGTCGAACTTCGGTACGTACTACTTTTGCAATACTGGTCCAGCTGGTCACGCCGATTACAAACGACAGGCTGAGGATGTTCGCATTTCCCAGGATAGCCTGCAGTAAAATGATCAGAAGCAGTGTTGGTATACTCAAAAAAACTTCTGTAAATCGCATGATCATTTCATCAAGCCACGCCGGTGCCACACCACTGAAGGCGCCAACTACCACCGCTATAAAAGTAGAAATCACCGTAGCCAATCCACCGATCAGAATTGAAATTCTTCCCCCATACCAGATCATGGAAAAGATATCTCTTCCCATGGTATCTGTTCCAAAAAGGAACTCCGCATTTGGAGCCTTATTATAATTAAGAAGATCCATATAAGCAGGATCCTTTGTCATGATCAGTTCTGCTCCCAGACAGCCCAGTATGATAAGAATCAATATTACTGCTGAAACAACTGGTTTACCTTCGTACCACTTTTTCTTTGATTTTGAAATTACAGTTTCTGTTTTTCTGATTCCTGCCAGCTCAAATGAATGATTCGTCATCCTTCCACCACCTCCGATTTCTCGGTTATCACTTCATCCTTCATACGAGGATCAATCTGTTCATTGATAGTCTGACTGACGATATTACAGAAAATAACCAGGATTCCTGACATCATACAAAGCAGCATCAGCAGATTGTAATCATGGTATCTGGCGCTCTCATAAGACAGAGCTCCTATTCCAGGATACGAAAATACACTTTCTACAACATAAGTTCCGCCAAGTACATGCGGAACTGCAATAGCCATGATACTTAAGTAAGCAGGCATTACGTTTCGAACACAGTGTCTGAACATAAGCTTTTTCTTATCTAATCCCTTGGCCTTAGCCAGAAGCACGTAATCTGCACGGACTTCTTCAAGGATCTTATTTCGGATCATGTAAGCGTAGTACCACAGATGCTCCAGAACTACGATCGTCAAAGGCATGATCAGATGAATCAACCTGTCTCCGACATCTCCTGCCTTTCCGGTACTGTATGCGCCACTGCTTGGCAGGATCTTGAGATTTACAGAGAAGATAAGGATCAGCACCAACGCCATCCAGAATTCCGGGATACAACTGGATATCGTACCCAGTTTACATAAAATCCGGTCTGCCAGCCGGTTTTCGTACCAGGCACACAGGATTCCCAAAAGCAATGCTCCCGCGAACATAATGACAAATCCGATTCCTCCCAGCAAAAGCGTGTTGCCAATACGACCGCCGATCACTTCCAATACATCCTGCTTGTATTTAAATGAAATACCAAATTCTCCATGAAAAGCATTTTTTACCCATTTCACATACTGCACAGAAATTGGCTCGTTCAGTCCCAGTTTTTCCATAGCCCATTCACGTTCTTCCGGGCTCATCTTTTCTGTGCGGTCACCATAATAAGAAATTAGTGGATCTCCCGGTGCCAGACGTGCTACATAAAACACTGCAACAGACAGAATAAATACTGAAATCAGGAATATCAGACATTTTTTACCATAGTAGACTAACTTTTTTTGTCTCATTATATGCTGCACTCCTTTCCATCAGCTGGGAGCATTGCAAAATGTCCTGGTGACACTTCTGTCCACACGCTGTTTTCCATTCCTTCACCATCATAATACTGCAGGACTCTTTTTCTTTCCCTGATCGGATCCGGCACAGGAATTGCAGACAGCAGTGTTTTTGTATAAGGATGCACCGGCTTGGAATATAATTCCTCCGATGGTGCCAGTTCTACCAGTTTTCCATGATACATTACCCCAACACGGTCACAGAGATATTCAACCATAGCCAGGTCGTGAGCAATAAACAAGAATGTAAATCCGTGCTCCTCCTGCAGATGGCGGAACAGGTTCACGATCTGTGCCTGTATGGAAACATCCAGAGAAGCGATTGGTTCATCCGCTACCAGAAATTCCGGCTCCATACATAAGGATCTGGCTATTGCCACGCGCTGTCTCTGACCGCCAGACAATTCGGATGGATAACGATCCAGAAAACTGTTCTCAAGTCCTACATATTCCATCTGAAAGGCTGCTTCTTTTATATAGCTTCCTCGAGGTGGTGTAATATGCTGGATTCTCATTGGTTCCGTAATAATATCTGACACCTTCATCTTCTGATTCAGACTGGAGGCAGAATCCTGAAAGATCATCTGTCGTCTGGTCTGAAGCATTTTTTTATTCTTTCTGAATTCTTTTTTGTCACAGATATTTACATCTTTGTACCAGATTTCTCCCTGCGCCGGCTGATAGATATTCATCAGACATCTGGCTACGGTAGATTTTCCGGAACCGGATTCTCCTACCAGCCCAAAGATCTCACCTTTATGAATCTGGAAAGAGACATCATCCACAGCCTTTACTTTGATCTTTTTCGTCAGATGAAACTGCTGGCTCAGATGCCTGACATCTAATAATACTTCTTTACTCACTGCACTGTCCTCCCATAGGTGATTTGATCTGTGGTGCCCTTGGGTCCAACAGCCAGGTTGCCGCATAATGCGTGTCTGTGATCTTAAACATAGGCGGCATTTCTTCATAATCAATGTTCAGCGCATATTCATTTCGACATGCAAAAGCATCCCCTTTAGGTGGATTGATCAATGTAGGCGGCATTCCAGGAATCGTGTACAGGCTTTCTTTTCCTTTTGCAAATGCCGGAAGTGATCTCATCAGGCCCCAGGTATATGGATGCTGCGGATCATAATAGACTTCCTCCGCTGTGCCAATCTCCACGATCTTGCCAGCATACATTACCGCTACCCTGTCCGCAACACGGGCAACTACTCCCAGATCATGGGATACCAGTATGGTGGCTGTTCCAAGTTTTATCTGAATTTCGCGCAGAAGATCCAGAATCTGAGCCTGAATAGTCACATCTAGTGCCGTAGTCGGCTCATCCGCGAATAAAATATCCGGATCTGCTGCCAGAGCAATCGCCATAACGCATCTCTGACGCATTCCGCCGGAGAACTGCCACGGATACTGATGATAACGTTCCTTTGGATGCGAAATACCAACCAGTTCCATAAGCTCCAGAACCTTTTGGTTTACCTGTTCTTTTGTATAGTTCTTATTATGTATCAACACTGCTTCCGCAATCTGTTTTCCAATTTTAATCGTTGGATTCAGGGAAGTCATAGGATCCTGAAAGATCATAGAAAAAATTCTTCCACGAAGCTTCTGCATCTCCTTCTCCCGATAACAGGTAATATCCTGCCCCTTTACATGGATGCTGCCCTCTTTGATCCTGGCACTCGGCGGCAAAAGCTTCATGATACTCTTGCAAAGTACACTCTTTCCGCATCCGGATTCTCCAACTATAGCCAGCACTTCTCCCTTTTTCAATGAGAAGGAGACATCCCTCACCGCCTGGACCTCTCCCGAAGGACCATCTATGCTGACTGAAAGATTTTTGACCTCTAATAAATGTTCCATTTTTAACCCTTTTTCCGCTCGTGTAAAAAGGGGGCACTCCGCGTGCCCCCGTCACAACCCTTATCGCGTTTTTTATTCAATAGTCCAGTCTGCAACATTCCAGAAAATACCAACTCCGTGATGTCCCATAATGGTATCAGGATTGATTCCCTTGATATTGCTGTCAGCAACATAGTTTGCATCGATATAACAGATCATTGCATAAGCCGGATCCTCTGCAAGAGCTTTCTGGAAATTAGCATAAGCTTCTTTACGAACTTCCGGATCATCTGACTGTCTTGCTTCTGTCAGATATTTGTCAACATCTTCATTAGAGTAGCTGGAGTAGTTTGCTCCCTTATCTGTTCCGAATACTTTGTATGTGTGGTCATCAGCATCAAACGGGCTTCCCCATCCGATCAGGAATGCCATCTGTCCTGCCCAGTCTGTCTGTGCCGGGATTTCTACAGATACATCCATACCGATTTCTTTCAGTTCCTGTGCTGCGATCTGAGCCATGTCAATACGTACCTGGTCTCCGGCACTTACGCTGATCACAAAACCAACTTTTTCGCCGTCGCGGTAATAGAACCCATCATCACCCATTTCACATCCGGCAGCTTCAAGGATTTCTTTTGATTTTTCCGGATTGTAATCATAATGCTCAACATCTTCACAGTTGTAGATATTTCTCTGAAGAGGACCATAAGCAGGCATTCCCTGTCCCAGGATAACTGCGTCGATGATTGCCTGACGGTCAAGTCCGTAGCATACTGCCGGGATCAGGTCACGGTTTTTCTGCCAGTATTCGTTTCCAAAGTTAAACATGATTCCACGATAGTCAGCGGTCTTCATATCATAACATGTATAAGCATCATCACCGGCAAAAGCTGCTGCATCCTTTGGAGTTAAAAGAGCCAGATCCAGTTCTCCGGATTTTAACTGAAGAGCTTTTGCATTGTCATCTGGTACGATCTTAAATACGATTTTGTCGATAGAAGGCTCACCTTTGAAGTAATCTTCATTTTTAGCAAGTGTGATAGCCTGACCTTCATCCCAGGATTCAATTTTGTATGGGCCTGTTCCAACCGGGTTACGGAAGAAATCAGATGTCTGCATATCCTCGCCCTCAAGCAGGTGTTTAGGAAGAACTGCCATTGTCATATAGTCAAGAAATGCAACGTTTTTGTCCTCGAGTTTGAATTCAACTGTATGGTCATCAACCACGTTGATCTCTTCTACATCTTCGTAGTTTGGTGCATTCTCAGAACCATTTTCCGGATCCATGATAGCTTCGATCGTAAATTTAACATCGTCTGCTGTAACAGGTTCGCCATCCTGCCATTTAGCATCTTCTGCCATGTGGAATGTGTAGGTATTTGTTGCATCATCAAATTCCCAGCTTTCTGCCAGTCCCGGAACTACCTGATTGTCTCCGTCATGTGCAGTTAATCCATTGAAGATCAGAATATTGATCTCGCCATGTTCGTCCATGGCCGGGTTGATTCTGGTATAATCTCCGCTTCCGTATACCAGTGTTGTTTCTTCATCTGCCAGTACAGGCACTGTGGTTCCGGCGCTGACCAGTGATACAGTCAGAAGCATTCCTGCCATTGTCAATAGACCCTTTTTCATTATTTGTTCCCTCGCTTTTTTTAATTTAGTAACTTACTCAATGATACCAAAACGGTCTACCTTCCATAAGCCCTGTAGGGGGATATTGAGGTATTCCTATTTATGACGTACATATTCCATTTCAACATATTTAATCCAATGACATGCTCTCGACATAAAAAAAGGAAGCCGTTATTCACGACTTCCAAGTCTTTCCTTAAAATCCATATAACCAAAATCTGTAAGCTGCTGCATAGTATTGTCACCATGTCTGAGCCAGATATCCGGCAATGGCATCCCGTTAAAGGTATTGTTTTTACAGGTAGTATAGATTGCCATATCTCCAAACATAAGAAGATCTCCGTATTCCGGAAGCTGCCGGAATCTATACTCTCCGATCACATCTCCTGACAGGCAGGTCGGTCCTCCAAGACGGACTGTGATCCCACTCTCTTCTTTCTCATCTGTTCCCAAAAGCGGTGGAAGATAAGGCATTTCCAGCACATCCGGCATATGGCAGGCTGCACTGGCATCCACGATCGCAATCTGTGTCTCTCCGTTTTTCAGAACATCCAGCACGCTGGTCAGCAAGAATCCTGCATTTAATGCCCACGCTTCTCCGGGCTCAAGATAAACCTCTGCCTTCCATTCCTCTTGCACCCTCCGGATACAGCGTTCCAGTCGTTCAACATCATAGCCTGGTCTTGTGATATGGTGGCCGCCGCCAAAATTGATCCATTTTACTCTGGAAGCGAGATCACCAAAATGCTTCTTTACTGAAACAAGAGTTGTCTCCAGGTCATCGGAGTCCTGCTCGCAGAGAGTATGGAAGTGAAGGCCATCGAGCAAATCCAGAAGTTCCGGATTTTTCTGAAATGCTTCATCCCACTGTGCTCTTGTCGTACCCATACGGCTTCCCGGAGCACAGGGATCATAAATCTCATGTCCTTCCTGAGTGGAACATTCCGGATTGATCCGAAGTCCCACACTCTTTCCTGCTTCTTTTGCCTTTAAACCAAAACGAAGAAGCTGTGACGGAGAATTAAACACGATATGATCCGCATATTGAAGAAGTTCTTCAAATTCATCATCCCGGTAGCCTGCACAGAATACATGAACCTCTTTTCCCGGCATCTCCTCTGCCCCGAGTCGTGCCTCAAACAGTCCGCTGGCCTCTGTACCTGCAAGATAGGGCTCAAAAAACTGATAACAATCATAATTGCTGAACGCTTTCTGTGCCAGGAGCATCTTACAGCCTGTTCGCTCAGATACTTCACCGAGCAGTTTTGCATTTTTTATAAGTGCTTTTTCATCTAGGATGTAGCAGGGAGTTTTTATATTTTCAAATTCCGGCGGAATCATTCCACCGGTGGCTGCAAACGGAGCTCTTTTATCCAATCTTTCCATCAGTCTACCAGTTTCGGATCATGGCTTTCGCTGCGTGGCAGACCGTAACGGTCAAGTGCATCCAGGAACGGATCCGGATCAAATTCTTCTACGGTATATACACCTGGTCTGATCCATTTTCCTGTCAGCATCATAAGTGCTCCACACATTGCCGGAACACCTGTTGTATAGCTGATTGCCTGGCTTCCTACTTCATGGTAGCATTCCTGATGGTCACATACATTGTAAATATAGTATGTTTTTTCTTTTCCGTCTTTTACACCAGTAAAGATACATCCAATATTTGTTTTTCCTTTTGTACGTGGTCCAAGGCTTGCAGGATCCGGAAGCAGTGCTTTCAAAAACTGGATCGGAACGATTTCCTGTCCATCGTACTGGATCGGTGTTGTAGAAAGCATTCCTACATCTTCAAGACAACGCATATGATCCAGATAGCTCTGTCCAAAAGTCATGAAGAAACGAATACGTTTTACACCCGGGATTGTTTTTGCAAGAGACTCAATCTCTTCATGGTGGAGCAGATACATATCCTTGTCTCCAACCTGGTCAAAGTTATATTCTCTCTTGATATCCATCGGCGGGATTTCCACCCAGTGTCCGTCTTCCCAGTAGCTTCCCGGTGCACTGACTTCACGAAGGTTGATCTCAGGGTTAAAGTTTGTCGCAAATGCGTATCCATGATCACCGCCATTGCAGTCCAGGATATCGATGGTATCAATCTGATCAAATTCATGCTTTAATGCATAGGCACAGTAAGCCTGTGTAACACCCGGGTCAAATCCACATCCAAGAAGTGCTGTAAGTCCTGCATCTTCGAATTTTTTACGGTATGCCCACTGCCAGGAATAATCAAAGTATGCAGAAAATCCTTCTTCTTTGCAGCGTTTTTCATAAATTGCACGCCACTCCGGATCGTCAGTATCTTCCGGCTCATAGTTTGCTGTATCCATATAGTTTACGCCACATGCCAGACATGCATCCATGATCGTCAGGTCCTGATAAGGAAGTGCGATGTTCATTACCAGATCTGGTTTGTAGCTGTTGATCAGTTCGATCAGCTGATCCACATCATCTGCATCCACCTTAGCTGTAGTAAGAACGGTTTTTGTCTTTCCTTTCAGTTTTTCTACAAGTGCATCACATTTTTCCTTTGTACGGCTTGCAATACACATTTCTGTGAATACCTCATCAACCTGGCAGCATTTCTGAATTGCCACACTGGCTACTCCTCCGCAGCCGATCACTAATACTCTGCTCATAATTTTTCTCCTTTTTTATGTTGATATATTACTGTTTTCTATTAATATTATTTTGCAATCGCCAGAAGCAGTTCACGAAGGACCTTGCAGGCTGTTGCAGTTGAAACACCACTCGCATCCAGCATAGGAGCCAGTTCATTGACATCTGCCCCTACCAGATTTGCCCGAGAAACAGTACGGATTGCTTTAAGAAGCTCTAAAAAGCTCACGCCACCCGCCTCCGGAGTTCCTGTCCCCGGAAATACCGATGGATCCATACAGTCCAGATCAATTGTAAAATATACCGGAACCTGTTTCTCTTTCAGCTCTCTGACTGTTTCTTCCAGTCCTTCAAAAGTAAACGGATGAAAATCTGTGTGTCTGGAAGCAAACTGAAATTCTTCTCTCTCTCCACTTCGGATACAGAACTGATGGATATGGCCGTCTCCCACAATTTCATGGCATCTTCGAAGAACACAGGCGTGACTTAATTTTGCTCCGAGATAATCATCTCTCAGATCTGCATGAGCATCAAAATGAATAATATGAAGATCCGGATATTTTGCAGCTGCGGCACGCACTGCTCCCAATGTTACCAGATGTTCTCCTCCCAGAAGCAGTGGGAATTTTCCTGCTTTCAAAATTTCTTCTGCTCTCTTTTGAATGTCTGAAAGTGCTATTTCACTGCTTCCAAAGCAAAGCTCCAGATCTCCGCTGTCAAATACGCTGATGTCTATAAGGTCTTTATCCTGATACGGACTGTAGGTCTCCAGGCCAAAACTCTCATGGCGCATGGCTGATGGGCCAAAGCGGGCACCCGGACGAAAACTTGTTGTAGAATCAAACGGCGCACCATAAAGAACAATGGATGCTTCCTCAAAACTGCTTTCGCAGCCGATAAAAGTCTCTATATTAGGTAAGATCATAAATTAATCCTCCACTTCTTTCAGCATGTCTTCCAGAAAAGCCGGAAGATAAAATGCCCCTTTATGGAGTCTGGTCGTATAGTAACGTGTACGGAGATTTAATGCATTCCATGCCTCTGCATCCAGGTCATCCACCGGATGATATTTTTTACTTGCAAATCCGAACAGCCAGTAACCTGCAGCAAAGGTTGGGATATGTGCCTGGTAAACACGGCTGATCTGGAAGGTGCTGGCAATCCTTTTATGACTGCGCTGCATTGCATGTGCATCTTCTGCGTAGAACGGGCTTCCCTGCTGGTTTACCATAATCCCGTCATCCTTCAGCGCATTGTAACAATTTCCGTAAAATTCACGGGTAAACAATCCTTCAGACGGACCAAACGGATCAGAGGAATCCACGATGATAAGATCATATCTTGCTTCGCATCTTCGGATAAATCTCAGCGCATTTTCATAATGAAGATGTACTCTTCTGTCATCCAGTCTGCAGGCATTTCCCGGAAGATAGGCACGACAGGCCTCAACAACCATCGGATCCATTTCTACCAGATCAATGTGACGCACTCTGTCATATCTGGTCAGTTCACGGACAACGCCGCCATCTCCGGCACCGATTACCAGAATGTCTCTTGCCTCTTTATGGACCGACATCGGCACATGCGTGATCATCTCATCATAAATAAATTCGTCACGCTCTGTCAGCATTACATTTCCGTCCAGAGTCAGCACTCGACCGAATTCCGGTGTCTCAAAAATATCAATTCTCTGATACTCACTCTGTCTGGAATAAAGCTGGCGGTTTACACGGATGCTGTGTTTCACATCTGGTGTATGAAATTCTGAAAACCACATTTCCATTGTCATTCCCTCCCTGTCAGAACATTCAGTCTCAAAATATCCGGATCTTCCGGTCCTGTCATATTACAGCCCTTTGCCTTTGCATATTCAATATAATCCAGGATCTCTGCTGTGATACGTTCTCCCGGTGCAAGAATCGGAATTCCAGGTGGGTAGCACATTACAAATTCACTGCAGACCTTACCCTCGGTTTCACGAAGCGGCAGGCTGCATTTATCCGCATAAAAAGCATCCTGCGGGCTGGTCACTACCTGTGGATCAATATATTCCTGGCTCAGAAGTCCGGAACCATCTGTCTGAAAACGTCTGCGGATCTCTGCGAGCGCGCTCACAAGCCGCTCTACTTCCTGCGCACGGTCTCCAATGGAAAGATACGCAAGAATATTACCGATATCTCCAAACTCTATCTGAATATCATATTCGTCACGCAGAATATCGTACACTTCGATTCCAGCAAGTCCGATATCCAACGTATGTACACTCAGTTTCGTTATATCAAAATCAAAAACGGAATCTCCGTTTACCAGTTCTTTGCCAAACGCATAATAACCGCCGATCGCATTGATTTCCTCTCTGGCGTATTCTGCCATATCGGCTACCTGGTGAAAAATCTGACGGCCGCGCTGTGCAAGGTTTCTTCTTGAAATATCAAGGCTTGACATAAGAAGATAGCTTCCTGAGGTCGTCTGTGTCAGGTTGATGATCTGGCGCACATATCCTGCGTGTACGTCCGGACCAGTAAGAAGAAGGCTTGACTGTGTAAGACTTCCTCCACTCTTATGCATGGACACAGCTGCCATATCTGCACCTGCTGCCATGGCAGAAACCGGAAGACCTCCTCCAAAATAAAAATGCGTTCCATGTGCCTCATCTGCCAGGCAAAGCATTCCTGCATCATGGGCCATCTTGACGATTGCACGCAGGTCACTGCATATTCCATAATAAGTCGGATTGTTTACCAGTACTGCAACTGCCTTTGGATGTTCTTTTATTGCTTTCTCCACTTGTTCCCTTTTCATTCCAAGGGAAATTCCGAGCCGCTGATCCACCTCCGGGTTTACATAAACAGGAATCGCACCGCATAAAACAAGTGCATTCAAAACACTCCTGTGGACATTACGAGGCAGTATGATCTCATCTCCACGTTTGCAGGCAGTCAGGACCATCGTCTGTACGGAACTTGTCGTGCCTCCTACCATCAAGAATGCATGTGCTGCTCCAAAAGCATCTGCTGCCAGTTCTTCTGCCTCCCGTATTACTGATACCGGATGACAGAGATTATCCAGTGGCTTCATACTGTTAACATCGACACCTACACATTTTTGTCCCAGAAATTCTGTCAGTTCCGGATTACCTCTTCCTCGTTTATGGCCAGGTACATCAAATGGTACAACCCTCATACGACGGAAAGTCTCCAGAGCTTCATGTATTGGTGCATGATTCTGGTTTAATTTAAAACGACTTCCTTTCATCATTCCTCCAATTCCAGTTTCCTTTGTATCAACCCTTAATCTACATTCCACAGACTGAATAAAAAAAGCAGGTCAGGGCACTAAGCCACAAACCTGCGTTTGATCTATATCCGCATGCGTATCAGAGTCTATATAGCAATCATACTTTTACTACTCTTATTGATCGTTTCACAAGTCTGCGCTTTGGGCGCATCTCGGTTATCAAAGGAACCTACTTATAAAATTTGAGCTTTTAACTCAATCAATAAGGTAACCAAAGTTACCATAATCGGCAGTGGACCCGGCTGTCCGTATGGCCTTAACCCTGATGGGTGGTCCAAAACAATTGCTTTGAAAAGACTCTGTCTGTTACTCTGCATCTTCGTCTCTCAAAATCGAATTTATCATAACACGTAAAAAAAACGCTGTCAATGATTACTTAATTCACCACTTCACTGCGTTTTACATATATTTAATAAAATGCTATACTCAGTTACAATAATAACTCTAAGGACATGAATAAAATGAAAAGAATTGACTTTGAAAACGGAAGCGTGACCGGAAATATTTTAGGTGCAACTCTGCCCATGCTAGTCGCTCAGATTTTAAATTTATTGTATAACATCGTTGACCGTGTCTATATCGCACGAATCCCCAAAGTAGGAACTACTGCACTTGGCGCAGTAGGACTTTGTTTCCCTATCATCGTGATCATCACGGCCTTCTCTAATCTGTTCGGAAGTGGCGGTGCGCCGCTGTTCTCCATTTACAGAGGAAAAAAACAGGAAAACACTGCCGTCCAGATCATGGATACTTCTTTTTCCATGCTCTGCATCTGCGGTGTTTTCCTGATGCTCATCGGCTTTCTGTTTGCCCGTCCGATCCTGGTCGTATTCGGTGCTTCTTCGAATGCCCTTACTTATGCTTATCCTTATATAATGATCTACCTGATCGGAACGATTCCTTCCATGATTTCCATCGGGATGAATCCTTTTATCAACGCCCAGGGATATTCAACCATCGGCATGCTTTCTGTTGCCATCGGAGCTGTTGCAAACCTTCTGCTCGATCCTTTGTTTATCTTTGTCCTTGGTTTTGGAGTACAGGGAGCTGCGATTGCTACTATACTCTCTCAGACTTTGTCCGCGGCTTTTGTTTTATTTTTCCTTACCAGAAAATCAGAATTAAAAGTCCGCTTTCTCAGGAAAAATGAAATTTCACAATGTACTGCTTATGCTAGAGATATTGTAAGTCTTGGCTCTGCCGGCTTTATCATGCAACTGACAAACAGTCTGGTAACAATCTGCTGCAACAATGTACTCTCTGTCGCGGGTGGCGATATTTATATCTCTGTTATGACCATCGTCTCCAGTGTACGCCAGCTGGTGGAAACACCTCTTCATGCCATTAATGAGGGAGCCTCTCCTATCCTAAGCTATAATTACGGTGCACGCCGTCCAAAGCACGTACGCAAATCCATTGCGGTAATGTCAGTCATAGTTCTGATCTATACTGCTGTTACCTGGAGCATGATCATTTTAATCCCGGAGTTTCTGATCCGGATCTTCAGCTCCGACACCGTGCTGCTGAAAGATGCCGTGATTGCATTAAAACAGTATTTCGCTGCATTTATTTTTATGGATCTGCAGTATATCGGACAGACTGTATTTAAGTCTCTGAATAAGAAGAAATTTGCAATCTTCTTCTCTCTGCTCCGCAAAGTATTTATAGTCGTTCCGCTTACCTACCTGATGCCATATGCCCTGCACATGGGAACCAAAGGCGTGTTCCTGGCAGAACCTGTGTCAAATGTGATCGGCGGAAGCATCTGCTTTATGACCATGCTCTGTACTGTACTGCCCGAACTTAAGAAGATGGAGAAGTAACTGCTTTCTCTTTGCGATTCAGATAAATAAAGAATCCCACATTCAAAATAATTCCTGTCACAGTTGCCACCGGTGCGGCCAGACCAATCTTGGTCAGGCTTGCATTTGGCTGGATACTCATATAGTATGCCAACGGCAATCGAACCAGAAGTGTCTGGACCAGTCCCTGGATCATAACCCAGACGGTCTTATTATTTCCATTGAAATAACCAATCATACTGAACAGAATTGCAGTTACGATTGTCTCCGGTGCAAAACCTTTCAGATAGTCAAAGGCATTTTGGATAACTGAGGCATCGGTTGAGAAAATACCTGCGACTACATCCCCTTTAAACATCACAAGCACAAATACCAGGCATCCAACCACCAGTCCCACTCCGATTCCGGTAAACGTGGACTGTTTTGCACGTTTTTTCTTTCCTGCACCTACATTTTGGGATACAAAGGACGCCATGGACTGCATCAGTGAACTTGGTACGAGCATTGCAAAGTTAACGATCTTGCAGGCCACCCCATATCCAGAAGAGGCTTCCAGACCAAGTCGGTTGACAAAGGCACAGAGTGCCAGGAAGGAAAGCTGAGTCAGGAACTCCTGCAATGCAAGTGGCAAACCAATCTGAAGAAATCTCTTACATTGTGGGTTCAGTCTGAAATCGCTTTTTTTGATCGTAAACGGCAGATCTTTTTTGATAAGAAGAAGCACGGCAAATACAACGCTGAGCGCTTGTGCTGTAACCGTTGCAATTGCAGCGCCTGCTGCATCCATATGAAATCCGGCTACCAGGACCATATCTCCGATCACATTTACGATACATGCAACCAGTACAAAAAGCAGCGGTGACTTACTGTCTCCCAGCCCACGAAAAATTGCTGACAGCAGATTATAAGCTACAATGAAAAAGATTCCGCCACCGCAGATCCGTACATAACTGGAGGTAAGATCAACTGTCTCAGTCGGTGCCTGCATCAGTACAGAAATCGGACGTGCGAAGCACACCATTACAAAAAACAATGCTATGGAGATGATCGTAAATACAACAACGCCGCCACCTATGACAGCTCCAATTTTTTCCGGTCTTTTTTCACCAAGATAACGGGCGATCAGGACCGTAATTCCCATTGCAAACTGAACTACTACAAAGGTTACCAGGTTCAGCACCTGGCTTCCGGTGGAAACTGCTGAAAGCCCTGATGTGGAACCAAATCTACCTACGACCAGGAGGTCAACTGCACCATACGCAGCCTGCAGGATCAAGGCTCCAAGAACCGGCATCATAAATGCAACCAGTTTTTTCAGGATGCTTCCCTGTGTAAAATCTGCTTTATCGTTTGTCATATTCTTTCCTCCTCTCACACATGATCTGATAGAATTTCTCAATAGTCCGGATCATACAATCCGCATCTTCCTCAGAAATGTCACCAAGAGAACAAGCCAGTTCACTGAAATAATCCTGATCATATTTCTGGGACAGCTCCTTTCCTTCTTCGGTTATGGATATGTATGTGACACGTCCATCCTCTTTAGATGCAAACTTGTGAAGATAGCCCTTCGCTTCCATCTCTTTTACGGTTCTGGTCACTCCCGGACGCGGCAGATTCATTGCATCACTGATGTCTGAGATCTTCACCTTAATTCCCTGCTTTTCCAGTTTCTGGATCGTATCCATATACTGAATATAAGACGGCATGACTCCCTGCGGAAGTGGAGGAAGTAATTCCCGTATTCGTTTTGCCTGATAACATGCATCAAGCATTCTCTTAACTTTTTCGTTTGTCATAAAAAGCTCCTATATAGTTATCTTTGATAATTACCATTGTTAATTATATAGGAGTTGGAGAAATTGTCAAGCTCTCTCTTTCGCTGTAACAAAAAACAGAACTCTGCATTACTGCCGGGTTCTGCTTTTTTCTGAATATGAATATGTGTATTAACTCCGATTATTTTCGGATAGAATCAACCAGTTTTCGTGCCTCTGCATGAAGAAACCATCGAGACTCACCGCGAGATTACGGATGCCATAGCATCCCATGACCCACTCCGGGCACAGGACGCCATGTATCTGCATCTGGTTTATAACCGCAAGAGAATACAACTCAGTCAGAAATGATTTAGGCAAAAGATCAGTCCCGATATCGTCACCACTTATTTCAGTTTTTTCTTCAATTCCTGAATCAGCTCAAAGTAATCTCTGTGTTTCATCTCAGGGAAAGCTTTAAGAAGTCGTCCCTGACCGAATACAGTATGATTTGTGATGGAACTGGATAACTCGTCAAACTGTGCCTGAAGTTCTGCTTTTTTCATACGGAGCATTTCAACAGTTTTTTCTTTCTGAGCAGCTGTCGTCTCAAGCAGTTCGGCTTTTGCAAGTGCTGCCTGAACCTTTCTTTCGCCAACCTTCTGCGCTGTATCAATCGTAGTCGTTGCCAGTGTATCACTAAGCTTATCACTCACAATTCTCAGATCTGAGCTGACTTTATCCAATCTGGTAAGTTTCTTATTCAATCCACGGATAACTGCTACTGTTACAATAAAGTCTGTCAGATACACTGCATATAAGATTGCTATCACAACCCACTCCCAGGTTGCCGGTGTATGAGACACCTGATTTTCTACATATTTCTGAAAAACCTTTACTACCATAACGATTGCAAGGCCCCAGATCAGAGAGAACTCCAGGCAGATATATCCATGAAAATTCAACGGTTTATCTGAATAATCCCACCATCTTGCATGGAAACACACATCAAGCAGCCATCCTGCGATCAACTCAACCGCTGTAGCAAGAACAAATCCAAATACAAAGATCATTCCTTCACTCATCTGATGTCCACCACTTTGAATCGTATTAAGCAGGGCAAAAACAGAGAGCACACCAAAGCCATATACCGGGCAGACCGGTCCGTTCAGAAATCCTCTGTTTATTACTTTTCCAAGCGCAACTGCATGAAAAATAACTTCAACTACCCATCCTCCAAAAGAATAGACCAGGAAATACAGGCATATCTGAAAATATGTCATTCCACAAATCACTGCTTATTCCTCCTCTTTCATTTTCAATACAAGTAGCTTCATTATATCAGATAATTCTGCATTTACCTATCTATATCGTGACATGCTCCCACCACTTAAATCTCTGATTTTGAAGTGGGGGCTTCTTGCTCAATGGCTCTACTGAGCCAAGTATCTACAAGCTATCCTCGCGTGCCCCGCGATTTTTTTGCCCGGACACGGGCATATTTTCTTTCTTATTATCCGGATACGGACAGTTTATGCTGCCAGCATCCTTCTTGCCTCTTCGCGGATGTTGATTGCTGCATTTCGATCTCTATCCATCTCATTCCCACACGTACAGTGATAAACTCTTTCGGATAATTTCAGCTCTTTTTTTATCTTTCCGCATTTACTGCATTTTTTGCTTGAAGGGAAAAAGCGGTCTACCTTTATTAATTCTTTTCCCTTCCATTCAAGCTTATATTCCAGCATATTCCGGAACATCCCGTATCCATTATCCTGTACACTTTTCCCAAAATGCAGGCACTGGCTCATCGCTTTCATATCAATATCTTCTACCGCAACTATATCGTATTGGTCTGCGATCCTGCGGCTCAGTTTATGCAGATAATCTCTTCTCTGGCTGCGTATTTTTTCATGACATCTGGCAGCTTTCTTTTTCTGCCGCACATAATTGTGGCTCCCTTTTACACATCTTGACAGTTTACGCTGTTCCCTTGCCAGCCTTTTTTCATTTTTTCTGAAGAACCCTGCTTTTTCAAGCTCGATCTCTTCTGAAAACACTGCCATCCCCTGCATCGCATAATCAATCCCCAGTATTTTTGCATTGCTGTAATCCTTATCTGCTGCTTGGTTTTCGCAGCTGTATCCTTCATACAGCAGGCTTGCAAAATACTTTCCAGATGACTCCATACTGACTGTCACTGATTTCAGACGACAGTTTTCTGCAGGCTCCCTGTGTTTTTTCATGGAGATCCATTTTAATTTTGGAAGCCGGATCCGGCTTCCTTCTATCAGAATATTTCCGTTGACCACATTTGTTGTGTAGCTGTTTTTGGAGTGGTGTTTTGACTTGAAACGTGGAAATCCAACCTTCGGATCACGAAAAAAGTTCTTATATGCTTTCTCCAGATGAAGCTGAACATTTGCCAGAGCCAGCGAATCAACTTCTTTCAGAAATGAATACGTTTTTTTATACATAGCTGGTGTATTCTTTAACATCGTTTTTGACTTTTTATACTCCTGGATCTTGTCATTAAGCATCTGGTTATACAGAAAACGACAGCAGCCAAATGTTTTTCCAAGGAGTATCTTCTGTTCTTCTGTTGGATAAATCCGGAAACGATATGCTATGTTCAATTCTTTTTCTCTCCCTGAGTTTCGATGTATTGACGGATCACTTCTACTGGCGCCCCTCCTGCCGTCAAAAGGCAGAAACTCTGGCTCCAGAATGCTTCTTTCCAAAGTTTTTCCCGGATTTCCGGATACTCTTTTTTCAGCAGCCTACTGTTGGCACTTTTATAAGCATTGATAAATTTACTGAGTTCTGTTTTTGGCTGTGCTCGAAACATTACATGCACATGGTCAATATCATGATTCCATTCTTCCAAAACAATTCCATACCGTGGGGCAATATATTCCCATATTTCCTTTGCTCTTTCTGAAATTGGATCATTGATAACTTTTCTTCGATATTTTACCACCATAATCAAGTGATAATACATCAAGTACACTGAATGTGCATTGTGATCCATATTTTCCATAAAACCAGCCCTTTTTTGAATAATTACCTTATCTTATCGACTGATTCTATTATACCATGGATTGCGTTGCCAAACAAATGTTCTTTTTTATTTTTTACAATTCATCTCCCACCTGTAGAGGAAGGAGAATTCTTGCTATATATTATATTATCTTAAATAATCAAAGGTTACTTACTCTATCCGCAGCATTCGATACCCAATCCCAATGTGTGTCTGAATATATTGAATTTCATTCTTATCTGATTCAAGTTTTTTACGCAAAGTTGCCATGAAAACTCTAAGAGATGCAACATCATTTTCTGAAGACCTTCCCCATATCTGTTGTGTAATATAAGTATGTGTTAACACCTTACCTACATTACGAGATAATAAGCAAAGAAGTTTGTATTCAATAGGTGTGAGATGTAACTCCTCCCCTCTCATATAAGTACAGCCGGCAGTATAATCAATTTTCAGTTCTCCATTAATAAAAACAGCCGTCTTCTGTATCTCACCAGTCTGAATAACCGCAAGCCGTCTCTGTGTAACACGTATACGTGCAAGCAATTCTTCAACTGAAAAAGGTTTTGTAATATAATCATCCGCACCTGCGTCAAGAGCCTCAATCTTATCAGAATCCTCACTTCTGGCACTGATAACAATAATCGGCATATTGGACCAGGTACGAATTTTTTTTATCACATCTACTCCTTCCATATCCGGAAGCCCCAGATCAAGTAAAATGATATCCGGATTGTGTGAAGATGCTTCCAAAATCGCTTCTCTCCCATTTTCTGCTGTAAGATATTTGTACTCATGTGTTTTTAATGTTGTTACGATCAGATTTCGTATAGGGCGATCGTCTTCTACAATAAGAATTGATGTTTTATTCATTTAGTGTTACCTCACTTAACGGTAATGTAAAAACAAAAATACAGCCATGAGGATAATTATCCTTAAGTGTTAATTCCCCTTCATGTGCTTCAATAATCGAATGGCATAATGCAAGGCCCAGCCCCAAACTACGATGACTGTCAGCAATCGTAGTTTTTCCGGTATAAAACATCTCAAATATATGCGATTTCATTTCATCCGCAATCCCCGGTCCATTATCTTCTACACTTATTTGCGCTCTGCCATCTGTTCTTAATCCGCGAATACATATGGTTGAACCTTGCGGTGTATATTTTATCGCATTATCTATCAAATTAACAAGAACCTGAATGATAAGTCGAACATCCATATGTGCGAGAATCAGTTCTTCACATTCCACCTGAATCTTATAAGCATCATGCTTTCGGCTGATATGTCGCAGGGATTCTGCAATAACTTCATCGAGAAGCTGATCTGTGAATTTTATTTTCAATCTTCCATCATTTAATCTTGTGACAGATAACAGATTTTCCACAACACCAATAAGCCATTCTGCATCATCATAAATATCTGTATATATCTGTTGTTTTGTTATATCATCCAAACGTCTCTCATTATTCAGCAACATATCAGCATTTCCTGAAATAGAGCAAAGCGGAGTTCTCAGATCATGAGAAATTGCTCGCAAAAGGTCTGCCCGCAGCTGTTCGTTTTTCGCCAGAATAGCATTTTTTTCTTTTTCTATTGCATTTTGTGAATTTTCCATTGCAAGCGCACATTCATTGATCACAGAAAGTAAAATGCTATATTCAAAAGAATCCATTGCATCTTTTTTAACTGGTATTCCAATCACTCCGTAGACACTTTCTCCACTACGGATTGAAAGATACAAACATTTTGCACTGCTAAAATGAGTTGTTGTTACTCCAGCGCGCTGTCCATTCTCATATGCCCATCTTGCAACACACTGTTCTTCAGATGTCAGATATTCTCCATTTCTTTTATTAGTATTATTAAAAAACATCTTTCCTTCTGATAAATCATTATTTTTCACAATATATGCAACAATATCTCGATTCAACAAACGTACCAGCTGCTTACAGGTAACACAAAGAATCTCTTCACTGTTTTTCGCCTGTTGAAGTAATCTGTCCGTATCAAATAAGATCTGTGTACGAAATGCCTGTTGCTCAGATAACCGGGCATGATCTTTTAATTTGGCAGCAAGAGTTCCGGTAAGCACTGAAGATATCAACATTATTAAAAATGTCACCGGATAGCCAACTGCATATGTTTGAAAGGACATTCGTGGCTCCGTAAGAAAAAAACAAAAAAGAACAACACTTAAAAACGATCCCACCAGACCGCAGAGATAACCATCCGTTACAATAGATGTGACCAGCACGCCAAGAATATACACTGTAACAATATTAATATCTGTGAAATGAAGTTTCTGAAAAACCAGACCGATCACCGTACAACCTACAAATATTGAAAATGTCAACAAATAATCTTTTATCGATGGTTTTTCAATATATATGGGATGATGATTTTTCTGTCTTTTTGTCCACGCACTATCTTGAATATTCATATTCACTTTTGTTCTTTCACCTGGTATTCCTTCCAGTATTTTTACTAATTGTACTCCTTCTCTTTCATCAGAAGCTTCTTTTTTACTCTCTTTAAGAAAAACACCAACTTTAGATACTATAAAAAGCCCTATACTGAACATCACAAGTACGATCAATACCAGAACTGTCTTTGCCATTCATTTATCACCTCTTGTCCCTAGATATGAAAGCATTTTTGAATTGCCTTATAATCTCCCAGCACGAGAATCGTACTTCCGGCAATAAGAACCGTATTCGGCGATACCGCTATACTGACTTCTCCCTCATTCTTTACTGCAAGAATATTTATATCATATTTTCTTCTGATATCAAGGCCTCCTACTGTTTTTCCAATCCACTCATAGGGAACTTCTACTTCAAATATTGCATGAGAAGCATCTACTTCCATATAATCAAGAATGTGATCGTCTGTATAACGGATAGATGCCCATTTTGCCACTTGTTTTTCAGGATAAACTACCTTGTCTGCGCCATTACGTAACAGAAATTTTTCCTGTACATCTCGCTCAGCTCTGGAGATTACGAGTTTGGCTCCCAGTTCTTTTAACAGCGATGTTGTCTCAAGTGAATTCTGAAAATCACCTCCAATTGCAACAAAACAGATGTCAAAATTTCCTATCCCCAATGAATCCAGGAATTCAGCGTCTGTGCTGTTTCCAATCTGCGCATTGGTGACAAAAGGAAGAACTTTATTTACACGTTCCTCATTAATATCTACCGCCATGATCTCATGTCCCATCTGATTCAGCTGCCTGGCAATATGTCTGCCAAAACGTCCAAGTCCAATAAGTAAAATATTTTTCATTTTTTTTACTCCTTTTATCCAACTGTTATTTTTTCTAATGGCATTTTTGCACCATTATTGTTTTTCCTGGAAAATACCGCGTATATTAATGTCATTCCTCCTACTCGCCCCAAATACATAAGTGCGATCAGTATCAAACGCGATATTATGTGAAGTTCCGGTGTAATTCCTAATGTAAGTCCTACTGTTCCCACGGCCGATGCAGCCTCATAAAGGCAGGTCAGTAATGGAAGTCCCTCATAAACACTGATCGTAATTCCTCCGAAGAAAAACAGCATAAAATACATCATTGCGATCGTTGCAGCATTTTTAACCACCTGACCATCAAATCTTCGACCAAAGACTCCTGCATCCTCCCGGCTTCTGAATGTAGCAAGTGCATTCAGTATCAACACTGCAAAGGTTGTTGTTTTCATACCGCCTGCTGTAGAACTTGGTGAACCACCTATCAGCATTAGAAGTATCATAACAGCTTTTCCTGCTTCTGTCATCAGTGACAGGTCTTCGGTATTAAAGCCCGCGGTTCTGGTCGTTACAGACTGAAATACTGATGCCAGCAATCTTTTGCCTGCAGGCAGATTGCCAAAATCACAGGCAAAAAAGAAGACCGCCGGTGCAATGATCAAAATGGCTGTAGTGATCAGAATAACCTTACTCTGCATACGATAACGTTTAAATTTAAATTTGTTAGTATAGAAATCTTCCCAGGTAAGAAATCCGATTCCACCAAGTATGATCAAAAGCATAATAACTATATTCAGCCAGATATTTCTGCTGTATCCGGTCAATGATACAAAAGTATGATCTGTTGTACCAAGTATATCAAATCCGGCATTACAAAAGGCTGAGATAGAATGAAAAACCGACATCCAGATTCCCTTTATTCCAAAATCACGACAAAATACCGGAAACAATAATACTGCTCCAAGTGCTTCTATCAGAAAGGTCCCTCTCAGAATAAATTTTGTCAGTCGTACAATACCTCCTACTTTTGGCGCCGATATAGCATCCTGCATCGTACTCCGCTGCATGAGCGATATTTTTCGTCCTGACAGCATAAATACTGATACTGCAACGGTTACAACTCCCAAACCTCCAATCTGTATAAGTGCCAAAATAACTGCTTGTCCAAAAATAGACCAGTAACTGCCTGTATCCTGCACAACAAGTCCTGTCACACATACTGCTGAAGTTGATGTAAAAAGTGCCTGATCAAACGGCGTTACAACTCCACTTGCAGATGAAACAGGTAAAGTTAAAATGAGGGCTCCTATAAGGATCACCCCCGCAAAGCCTAAAATAATTAGTTGAAATGATGTCAGATGTTTTCTTTTATGTAAATGCTCCGGCATAAATAATTTCTGCTCCTTTTAATAATATAGTTTGCAATGTAACTGTTCAGTACCCTCACAGTTACATTGCATTTATTATATATGCCAGAGTTCAAAGATAGTATAAGATTATCAGACTTGATATTAAGATTTTATAAAGATTTTAATTTCTTTTAATTCCACAATGGATTGCCTGCGTTGGACAGGCTTTTTTGCATCGTCCACAGCGGATACACTCTGCACTGTTCGGGTTATCCACCGGATTCACTTCCATCTGGCATGCTTTTGCACATTTTCCACAGTGAATGCACTTTTCCATATCTACTCTATAGCGGTAAACAGAAACACTATTAAATATTGAATAAAAAGCTCCCAGCGGACAGATATATTTACAAAATGGACGATATATTATAATAGAAAGAATTATTGTAACAACAAGGATCGTATTCTTCCATACAAAAAGCCATCCGATCGCACTGCGCATGGATTTATTCAGAAGTACCAGTGGAAGTCCGCCTTCCAGCGTACCTGCCGGACAGATCAGCTTGCAGAAATATGGTGCTCCCTGTCCCATTATGTCTACGACAAACATTGGGAGCAGGATCACAAATACCACAAGGATCACATATTTTAATTTACGTAACAGCTTATCTCCGCAAAATGTCCGGATCTTTTTGGGAAATGGAATCTTATTCAGCAGATCCTGTATCAGTCCAAAAGGACAGAGGAATCCACAGACAAGTCTTCCAAGCAGAGCTCCGACAAAGATCAGAAATCCAACTACATAAAATGCCATTTTAAAATTCCAGCTTCCAAGCACCGCCTGAACAGATCCAACAGGACAGGCGCCTGTTGCTCCGGGACAGGAATAGCAGTTCAAGCCCGGAACACACGCATGTTTTAAATTTCCAGTATAAATCTTACCAGTCACAAATCCTGCTACACGGCTGTTGGTAAGAAACGCCCACAGGGCCTGAATCCCATGGCGCGGCCACTCATTGATTTTCATTTTTTTGTTATCCAATTCCAATACACTCCATACAGATATTAATTGCCTTTGTAAAGACTACATCCACTTCGCCCCGGTAAATTCCAAATATCATCAGGAGAATTCCCAGAATCGCCAGCGCAGGACCTATCCACTTTGAATCTGTTATTTTTTTCATCATTTTTCTTATCTTTCTGTCAGAATCGCTTTATTATTTAGAAATGTTCTTGAGTTCTTTTTCTACGATTTCTTTCCATTCATCCAGTGTATGGCTTCCTGAATATGTTTCGCCTACAATATTTCCTTCTTTGTCAACAAAGAATGTTTCCGGGAAAGCAGAGATACCATTTAAACGTCCATTCATCATTGTTGAATCCGGGACCAGGAACGGATAGGATGCTTTTGTCTTCTCCTGAAGGACACCGGCTTTTTTCACTGTATCCTCATTCTGTTTGGCATCATCACTCACTGTATCAAGAACGACACCGACAACTCCAACACCTTTTTCCTTCATCTCTTCATAGAGTTTTTCCAGCTCCGGAATCTCATTTACACATGGAGAACACCAGGTAGTAAAAACATTCACAAGTGTAAGATCATAATCGCTGAATACTTTTTCTGTATAATCTTTTCCATCAACGCCTTTTGTCTCGAATTTACCAACATTTGTAGAATCACCTGCATTGCTGGTTTCCTGCGGCTGGTCAAATGCAGAAAGCTGCTGGAATGGTGTCATCTCTGTGAGTGTCACATCGATTTTTTCCACTTCTTTTTTCAAGGATTCATCTGCATCCTTGTTGGTGCTCAGATAGTATTTGTATTTTCCGTCGCTGCTGCTTCCGATTTCTTTGTGTTCTGTGCAGCCTGTGATCTTATCCAGTTCTTTCTCAGAATCTTCGTCATAGATTCCAATCGCTCCAACTTTTGCAAGACTATTGTACCAGTCATCATATGCTGTTCCCATCTTGTCAACCTCTGCCTCTTTCTGCTCCTCGGTCATTTCGCTCCAGCTTATATATGCATATTTAATTGCATCTGCATTGTCATTCCATACTTCATTTGAGATCATTGCAATGGTCTGCTCTTTTATCTGTTTAAGCAGTTCCTCAGGAAGCTTCATGTTAAGTCCAAGAAATGGATATTCATAAGAATCCTGTGCCTGCACTGTTGTCTCAGATGGTTTAAAAGTGCCCTGTATAAAATCAGACGAGATTGCGTCACCATCTGCTGCAGCTGCATCTCCATCAACCACCATTCCCGCCTGATCTGCCGGAACCGCCATTGCTTCTGTACTTTCTGCTGCCATTACTGATACACTTCCAAGTGTAGATACCCCTACTATTGCAGCTACCATAAGTGCTGTGATTTTCTGTGTTCTGAATTTCATGATTTATATTCTCCCTTCGTAGTCCTTTTGTTTACTATAGTCGCAATTATAGCATCCTGTCTATAAAATTCGTGTTAAGAAATCCTGAAAATCAAAAATTTTTTCGATTTATTTTTTTACACGAATTTTATACGGAACATGATATGATAGGAAGAGGTTACATCGTTACTACTCACTTTGTTCCCAGTAACCTGATCAAAATCTGCTGAAAAAAGGAGAATGCGCATGCATATATTAGTAATAGAAGACGAAGAACAACTCTGCCGTTCCATCGCAGAAGGGCTGCGAATGGATGGCTACGAAACCGACACCTGCCTTGATGGAGATGAAGGGCTGGAATTATGTATGACTGAAAACTATGACCTGATCCTTCTGGATCTGAATCTTCCGGGCATTGACGGATTGGATATCCTGCAGCAGTTCCGCGAGATAAATTCCTCCACCCCGGTTCTGATTCTCTCAGCCAGAGGCCAGATTGAGGACAAAGTCGAAGGTCTTGACCTGGGAGCAAACGATTATCTGACAAAACCATTCCACTTTGAAGAACTGGAAGCCCGTATCCGCAGTCTGACCCGACGCAAATTTATTCAGGAGAATGTCTGCCTGAAGTGTGGCCGTATCAACTTTGACACCCGCACCAGAAAAGCACACATTGATAGTGAAGAACTCTCTCTCACTCGAAAGGAAAGTGCTCTACTGGAATATTTTATGCTCCACCAGAATCGTATCATCAGCCCGGAAGAACTGATCGAGCATATCTGGGATGGCAGCGTTAACAGCTTCAGTAATTCCATCCGTGTCCACATTTCTTCCCTTCGCAAAAAGCTGCGCACAGCTCTGGGAAGTGATCCAATACAGAATAAGGTTGGGCAGGGTTACATTCTCATGGAGGATCTGAAATGAAAAAAGAACATACAATAAAAAATCCACTGAAGAAACTCTCTCTTCAGTGGCGGCTGACACTGATCATCACGCTTCTGATGACCGTTACCTGCATTCTCATGTACTTTTTTATCAGTAGTTCTGCTGTGACCGGAATCGAAGATCTGGGTGATTATGTCGTAAAGATCAATGAAACTGATTCCACACCAATCACCTTTAATATTAATCCAAATACTCTGTTTGCAGGACTTTCTGATCAGGTACAGGAAACCAAAGACCTTTTCCGCACCAGAAGTATCATTGCAACTGCAATCATTATTCTCCTGAGCAGTGTCGGTACATATTTTATCAGCCGCCGTGCACTGCTGCCTCTGCGAAGACTCAGTAACGAAGTCAATAAAATAGAGGCCCAGAATCTTTCTGAGTCTCTTGAAGTTCCAGATACAAACGATGAGATTTCTCGTCTGACAGGCTCTTTTAATAAGATGCTTTCCCGACTGGATGATGCGTTTACAGCACAGAAGCAGTTTTCTGCCAGTGCCGCTCATGAGCTGAGAACTCCGCTTGCTGTCATGCAGACAAACCTCGAAGTTTTTGCACGCAAGAAAACTCCGACAATAGAAGAATATCAGGACATCTTTGGAATGATCCAGAATCAGACCGAACGACTTTCTCATCTATCTGAGGTCCTTCTCGATATGACCGGGATACAATCCGTTGAACGCTCTGATTTTATTTCACTGGCAGAACTCACCGATGAAGTCTGCTGCGATCTTGCCTCCATTGCTGACCAGAAAAAAGTGGAACTGATCCAGGAAGAGGGTGACTGCACCGTTACCGGAAGCTATCTTCTTCTCTACCGTGCTGTTTATAATCTTGTGGAAAATGCTATAAAATACAATCACCCTGGTGGAAAAGTGACTGTGAAAATTTCGCAGAAAAAAGCTGTGCCTGATCCATTTGCACACTCCCAGTCAACTGACTGCGCTTTTGTCGAAGTAACAGACACCGGAATCGGTATCTCCCCTGAATTTCAGGAAAAAATATTTGACCCCTTCTTCCGCGTAGACAAATCCAGAAGCCGTGCCATGGGTGGTGCCGGTCTTGGACTTGCCCTTGTAAATGAGATTGCCAGACAGCATGGCGGACAGGTAAAAGTACTTGCGAGCAGTGAAAAAGGCAGTACGATCGCGCTCATACTGCCTCTGTCATAGTATTTATTTCTCTGGTTTCAACGGTCCGTAATAATAAGATGCGGTTGCACCGCCATCTATCAGGAATGTAGAGCCCGTGATAAATGCACCTTTTTCACTCATCAGAAGTTCTGCCACATTTGCCACTTCATCTGCTGTTCCAGGTCTTCCTGCCGGTCAGCAGGAAGAACAACGATATTACGAAGAGATCATCGGATTAAAAGGAACTTTTCTTTTTGCCGACACACCTCAGGAAGCCCGTCTCAAGATCATCAGTGGACAGGGCTATATGCCTGTTGACGTAATTGGTGAACAGGTCTGGTTTGACAGTGCAGTCAACAGAATCCCTCTTCTGAGAAATCAGGCACCAGTTGCAAAAACCTATTGCGCTTTCTGGCGTAAAGATAATTCCGGCTATTATATTGAAGAATTTGCAGAGATGCTCAGGAAACAGTTTTAAAAAACCGGTCATCGTACTTTAACCATACGATGACCGGTTCCGTATTTCTATATATAAATTTTTATCTGATTTACAGTTTCTCCAGAAACTGTATTGCCGCTTCCGGCCATCCTTCTACATCCGTTCCACGGCCATCGCCAAAACCATGTTCACCCTTTTCACCGAGTTTCAGCTGAACTTTAACACCATATTTCTTCAACTGCTCGTAAAGATACACGGAATTTTCGTATGGAACAGTGGAATCATCTTTGCAGTGAACAATATAGCATGGTGGATAGTCCTGATCAAGCATCTTGGATACCTTATACTTTTCCATTTCTTCCGGACCAGCATCTTTACCACACATGATATTCCAGAACTCTCTATTGCGTTCTTTATTTTCGTCCGATACTGAGATATAAGTGTAAATCGGAAACAGCACCAGTGGTTTTGGAAGATTATAATGTGCGTATCCTCTCTCTTTTGTTCCCCACAGATTTGTCAGATTTGATCCCGCCGAAAATCCACATACTCCGTACTCTTCCGTTGCCAGTCCGAACTCTTCTTTTCTGCTTACAACAAACTTATATGCTGCTGCCAGATCATCTAAAGGTTTCGGCATTACTTTATCTCTTCCTATTCGATAATTCAAAACAAATACATGATAACCCATTTTATTGAAATGTACCGCGGTCGGAAAAGCCTCTACTGCAGAGCACACACTGCAATAAGCACCGCCTGCGATTACAAATAAAAACGGAGCTTTTTTATCCTCTTCCGGAGGAAAATGCCATATTTTTACCATCTTTTTCTGCTCATCATCCTGGCATTCTTCTTCATCATATACAGAATACATAACCTGATGGTCTGCTGACAACTCCTGAAGACGTTTCAGACCGTTCAATGCACTCTCTGGATTCCAGGCAGGAATTCCCTTCTGCAGTTCTTCCAAAGAATAGCTTTCTGACGGTTTTCCATTTACTTCTGAATTATATAGCAACAGCCCTCTGTATTCTTTAAGACTTTCTATTTCATTCAGTTTCATTTTTTCTGTAATTGTTTCCATAGTTTCACCCCATTTTTATTCGCAGATCAAAGCTTCCAGTTCATCAATAATATAAGAGTCTGCTCCTCCGATATTCTCTCTGTTCATCATAAAGGTTACCGCAAGTCTCTGTTCCGGGCTGACAAACATATGCGTTCCAAATGCTCCACTCCAACCATAAGTTCCCCTGTATGCATGACTCCCTGCTTTATCAGGATCTTTACGGACTCTGACTCCCAGTCCCCATTCCAGACCCGGAATTTCTATCGGATGCTCATAAGCCATCTCCGTATACATTGCTCTTACTGTCTCCGGTTTCAATATCTGCATTCCATTATAGCAGCCTTCATTACATAACATCTCTGTAAATTTATGATAATCCATTACTGTACTGTAAGCACCACCTGAACCACATGTGTAATGTGATCCTATCTTGGCAAATCTATTTACATCCAGTTCACTTCCTGTAACATTTATATACTTTCCGTCAACAGTTTTATAAAGCTGCATAAGACGTTCTTCCTGCATATTATTTAAGTGAAAGCAGGTATCTGTCATTTCAAGCGGCATAAACACAAACTTTTTCATATACTGTTCAAATGACATCCCACTTACAAATTCAATAATATACGCAAGAATATCAAAGTTCGCTTTCGGAGAATATCCGGTCTTTGTTCCCGGCTGAAAATCCAGTGGTACGCTGCTCCAGCGTAATACGCGATCTTTAATCTGATCCTCTACATTTGAAAGTTCGTCCAGCTTACGATCGCTCTCCATGCTCATGCCAATTCCGGACGAATGTGTAAGAAGATCCCGTATCGTTAATTCACGAATTGCCTTTACTTCTGTTCCATCTGGCTGGCACACCATCATATTTCCATATTCTGGTATATATTTTACCACTTCATCATCTAGACCAATTTTGTGTTCTTCATAGAGTTTCATAACACCAGCTGCTGTCAGAACCTTTGTCATTGACATGATACGAAAAATCGTATCATACTGCACAGGAATCATTTTCTCCTGATTCATATATCCCCATTTTCCCTGGAAAATGCAGGTATGATTCTGACTGATCATAAGTGTTCCTGCTGCCATCTCTCCAGAATCTGTAAGCTCCTGCATTCTTCTGTTTATTTTTTCTGTATTCATTATACACTCCTTTGCATAGGACATTAACCCTTCACAGCACCTGCGGTCATTCCCTGAATCATAAATTTACTCAGAAACAGATATAATCCAAGTGTTGGAATTACGGCAATTGTCATGGATGCAAACATTGGACCCCAGTCCATCTGTCCATGTGCTCCGGAAAACATAACCAATCCTGTCTGTACCGTTTTCTTTGCCGTATCCGAAATCAATGTCTGGGAGAAAAGCAGATCATTCCAGCTGTTCAGAAATTGCAATGTAAGAACAGTTACAATAGAGTTTCCCATAAGCGGAATTACTATTTTAGTCAGACACCCATATATAGAACAGCCATCAATAACTGCTGCTTCCAACATTTCATTTGGAAAGCTCTCAAAGAAACCAGTAAACATCAGAATTGTCATTGGCAGACCAAATACCGTATAGACGAGAACCAGTCCCAGACGAGAATTCAAAAGCCCTGCTCCCTTATAGATCTGAAATACAGGAATCAGTGATACCTGTATCGGAATCATAAGCCCCATCATAAAATAGCTGTTAAAGAATTTTTTGCCCTTCCATACCATCTTAGTCAGTGCGAACGATACTGGAAGTGCAATCAATATAATCAGGATCAGAGAACCTAATGTACATAAAATGGAGTTTCTGAAATACACTCCCATATTTCCTGAAGTCCATGCTTCGATATAATTTTCTATGTGGAAACTCTTTGGCAATGAATATGTCGGGTACAGAGAAAATTCCTGTGTACTCTTAAAAGATGATAAAACAAGCCAGACTACCGGATATAAGCTTATTATCAGTGCGATTCCTATTACAAGCAATGAAACAACCTTTACAGTCTTATTCTTTTTCATCTTCTCACTCCTTTTGCGCAAAAATCTTATTAATAATTGCCGTCAATACTGTACATTCTACAAGTATCATCAATGCAATAACACTTCCATATCCGAAATTTCCATAAGTAAATGCCTGATCATACATAAGCATACTTGGCATATAAGTGCTGGTTCCCGGACCACCTTTTGTCAATGCAACAACTGTATCGTACACTTTAATACATCCGGTCAGACTGAAAATCAGACTCATACGAAAGATTGGTTTCAGTAAAGGGATCTGTACACTTCGGATAATTCTCATGGAACTTGCCCCGTCAATCTTAGCCGCCTCAACAACATCACCAGGAAGATCAATGATCGCAGAGTAAAAGATCAGGCAATAAAGGCCTACTCCCTTCCAGATATCCATTGCCGCCAGTGACCATAATGCTGTAGATACATCACCAATCCACGCTGTCACAAGAAATTTCAGTCCTATCAGTTCCAGAAAAGCATTTAAAAGTCCATTCTGCGGTGCGATTGCATAAATTTTCTGGAACAGCTGTCCGACTGCTACACTTGGAAGTACAACCGGAATAAACATACAGGTACGAATAAGATTCTTGCAGTGATTTACACCATAATTAATCAGCATAGCCAGTGCAAATCCTATTCCTACCTGCCCGATCATAACTACAATTACATATTTAATGTTTCTCAGGAATCCCTGATGCACATTTGTATCTGTAAAAAACTGTTTAAAATTGTCTAAACCGCAAAACTGAAAATTAACTCCTGGCATTCCTGAAAAAAAGGAATAAAATAAAGACCATATGATCGGCACGATTGCCAGCAGCGTAAACAGGATAATTGCCGGTAAAGTAAATAGGGCAAGTGCTTTTTTATTACCTAATACTTTATTCATTCTCTAAGCTCTCCTTTATTCAAAAGGGCTGACAGTTTTCTCTGCCAGCCCTGTATCTTCTCGATTAACCTGTTACTTATAGAATGCATCCAGAGATGCACCATAATCTTCTGGTGACATTTCTCCAAGAACAAGCATCTGAGAGTTGTTCAGAGATGTGTTCATACCTTCGCTTGGCATCTTATACTCCGGCCATACACATGCGGTTCCTGCTTCTGAGATCATATCTGAAACAAGCTTTGTATAATATGGCATATCATGATCTTCCTTCATTTCAAATCCACTCAGTACACCCTGTGTTTCCATGGAAGTATCACCATAGCCGGAGAATACATAGGTCAGCCAGTCATTTAAAGCATCGTCATAATTTTTGTTGCTGATCATCCAGCTTGTACCATAATTCTGTACATAGTCTTTCTGTTCTGCTTTTGCACCTTCTACCTGTGGGAATCCAAAGAATCCAACGTCTTCACCAAGACTGTTTTCTTCTTCATTATTCAGGTTACTTGCAAACCATGATCCATTGTATTCCATAGCAGCTCCGCCGCTTAAGAAGACTGCATTCATTGTCGCACTGTCTACTGTTGTAACGCCTGCTCCCATATATCCTTTGTCATTCAGATCTGCAACCCACTGATATGCTTCTTTGAAAGCATCATCAGACCAGCTCAGTTCACCTGCATTTGCTTTGACAAGTGCATCTGTTCCCAGCTTGGAAGTTGCATATCCACCCCAAAGTCTTGTGAAATAGAATTTATCCACACCATCTACAGACAATGGCTGAATTCCCTTGCTGCTTGCATCTTCACAGATTTTCATAAATTCATCCATGGTTGTCGGAACTTTCCAGCCATTCTCTTCAAACATCTTTTTGTTATACCAGAATCCTTCAATATTCTGCTCGGTTGGTAAGATATAAAGATCATCAACCCCAGTTGTGCCCTGTAAGTTGATCAGTCCATCATGTGTACTTTCACTTAAGATATCCTGGAGTCCATTGTCCGCCAGAAATTCATCTACATTTTTTACAAGTCCCTGTGTGATAAAAGTGTTTGCCTGTGCCGTATCTACTTCAATAAAAAGATCCGGTAATTCATTGGATGCTGCCAGTACGGACAATTTTGAATTCATATCTGTCTGTGCAACAACTTCGATATCTACTTTAATTTCCGGATGCTGTTCACAATACTCATCACTGAGCTTTTTCAATGTCTGGGTTCCACCCTGCACATTTTCATTCCAGATTGTCAGAACTTTAATAGTTCTTTCATCTTTCGAATCTGCACTCACTGCTGTTGCAGGAACCATAGATGCTGCCAGAAGAGCTGCCATTGACAAGCTCAATACCTTTTTACCTTTCATTTCTTTTTCCTCCGTTCGTTTTGATATCTTTATTTTAGTTTAGATAAGACAAAATGAAAACACACCTTCTTTTTGGAAACGTATGTCTTTTTTTATATACGTCTTCGCAGAAGGTGTGTCTTTTTATTGTTGTACATGAACACAGTTTTTTTTGTAGGTATCCGGAGTCATACCCATGTATTTCTTAAATTGTCTGTTAAAATACCGATAATCAAAATATCCAACTTTTTCACAGACATCTTTCGCTTTCATACCTTGTTCAAGAAATTTTTTTGCATGTTCTATTCGCACCTTAGTCAGATAATGACTGTAAGAAATTCCCTCTTCTTTTTTAAATATTACACTGACATAAGCCGCATTCATCTTAACCAGATCAGCCAGTATATCAAGTGTAATACTCTTGTCATAATTCTCGTCAATGTATCTGCTAATAATCTTTACCGGGCTGTCTTTCCCACCCGGTTTTTCTTTTTCTTCTGCCTGATCCATAAGCATAACTGCATACTTTCGAGACCATTCGATGATCTCATTTGCAGAGATCAGACCCTTTACTTTTTCATTCAACATTCTATCCGACAGCATCTCTGGCTTCTTTCCAGATTCCTGCACCAGATTAATAAGAAGATAAAGGATTTCCATACATTCATGTTTCAATACTTCCGGCATTAATCTGTCTGTTTCCAGATATGAAAAATAAGTTTCTATCTGTTTTCTGCTCTCTTCATAATTTCCAAGTCTGAAATTAAGTTCCAGAGAATAATGACTGTCCATGATCCCTATCGGAATCTGATTCTGATACTCTACTTCTTCATTTCTGATAATTGTTTCTTCATCCATAAAGGTAGCATATGTCAGAGCATTTTTTGCCTCCATAAACCCATTTTTTATTTCATAAATGCTATGATGGATGTTACTGATTCCTGCTACAAAAGAGATTCCCAGTTCCTCCAGTTTTTCTTTTGCTCCTGTCAGCTTTTCATAAAATTCAAAGGAGAGGCATTCCTCGTTCAAATATACAAAGTATATATTCTCATCCACAGACAAAGTGAAAAAGCGGATACTATGCCCTTCTGTCAGAGTAAAGGTAAGCTCATTGATTATCTGACGATAAGCATCTTCTCTGTTATCTTCATGCATGACTTTTCCAACACAGAGTATGGCTGCTTCTGTTATATAAGAAAATGCTTCGTCAGTTTCTATCAGTTCTTTTATCGTCTTCTCTTCGAATTCCGGAGGTTGATGTATCAGCTTATAAAATAATTGTTCAATAACTACTTTATTTACCTGCGCTACCTGTGCCTTCATCTGTGTATAATTCCGTTTGTATTCAAGTATTTTCCCTGCTCTGGCAAGGCTCTTTTTTAAGTCCTGTACGGTAACTGGTTTTTCCAGATAATCAAGCACTCCCAATCCTATAGCTTTCTGTACATATTTAAACTCATTAAATCCACTGAAAATAATATAGACAATCTCCGGGAATCTTTCCTGTGCCTTTTCTATCATTTCCAGCCCTGTCATACCCGGCATACGGATGTCTGTAAAAACAATATCTGGTTTTTCTTTATAAATCAAGTCAAGTCCTTCTGGACCTGTTGACGCGGTTCCCACCAACTGTATATTTTCATCTTTTTCAAGTACCATTGACATCCCCTTTAATACAAGAGCCTCGTCATCAATCAATACTACTCTGAACATCTTTTATCTCCTTAACAAAACTGATCTGTACTTTTGTTCCCTCATTTCTTTTACTGTAAAATATGACTTCTGCATCCTCTCCATATATAAGATGAATTCTTTCTATGCTGTTCTTCACTGCATATCCTTTTTTCAGATCATCCATCGTTTCCATACCAACACCATCATCTGTTATTTCAAAGTAAACTCTGCCTTCCTGCTGATATACGCTTATTCCAATTGTTCCTTCGCCAATCTTAGGTTCAATCCCATGGTAAACTGCATTTTCTACAAATGGCTGGAGTAGCAATTTTATAATACGATAATTTCTTAATTCTTCATCTGTCTGGATATAATATTTTATTTTTCCATTAAACCTTATGTTCTGTATATACAGATAACTTTTTACGAAATCCAGTTCCTGCGAAACGGGTATAAATTTGTCTCCTTTACTGAGAGCAATTTTAAAAATATCACTCATCGCTTTTGTTAATTCTGCTATATCATCAGCCTCATGAATAATCGCCATCCAGTATAAAGAATCCAGCGTATTATACAAGAAATGCGGATTAATATTGGATTGAAGAAGCTCCAGTTCAGCCTGTTTGTTTTTTAATTCAACCTGTGTTATTTTCTCTGACAGTGCAAGCTTCTCATTAACCATCCGATTAAATTCCTGACCAATCTTTCCGATTTCATCATCTCCGAATTCTCCATCCAGAGAACGTGCACCTTCCCCTACTTTAATGATATTCTGTCTGAGTTCATACAAAGGTTTTGTCAGCCTGCTGCATACTATAAAAGTGGCTACTGCCAAAATAATAATTGTTGTCAAAAGTCCATTATTGATGATTGTTTTTATTCCGGAAGCTTCTTTTACAATATCCTTCCGCCTGATAATATATAACAGTTTCCATCCCGTCTCAGAATCTTCCCAACTACATGTATAATACTCCTCTGACTGTTCATTAACAATGTCCAGACTCTCCTGCGCTTCTGCATCTGTCCCGTCAGAATATGCCACGATATGATTCTTTTCGCTTTCGGTATCTATCAGAAGATACTTTCCCTGGTCGTCATTTGAAGGAAGAACATTCTTAAATGTGTTTTTATCAAACGTTAAAATCAAAAATCCTATAGTCTCCTGCGTTTTCAGATTCTTTAATATTCTCGCGCAGGAAAAAGCATCTTCTTTTGACGTTATTACATTGTATCCTACAAAAGTTTCATATCCCTGATTTGCAACTGCCTGTTGATACCATAAACTTTTTCTCATATCAGGAAAACTGGTATCTTTCGGGAAAGAATCAGTCATGCTGCCATTTTCCATGCTGAATCTTTTCCCCGCATTATCAAATATATGTATAGAGCGTAATCCGGAAAATCCGGACATGTACTGCGTCATTGCATTTTTTAGTTTGATCAGTGAGACAATGTCCATTATCCCATCTTCCGGCTCATCAGCTTTATGGCTTTCCAATATCTCCTGCAGCGTATCATCAGAAAGAATATTTCGAGATATATCTCTGTAATATTCCAGATTGTTGTCCAGAATTCTTCCTGTAGATTCCAGAATCCTGTCATACGACTCGGAATTCGTTTTTATCAGCAGATTGCCCATTTGCTGATATAAAAGCACTCCAAGCAATATAAGTGCCGGAATGATAATAATCAGTTCCATGCTGACGATCCGGCTTCGTATGGTTTTTAATCTCAAAGCAGCTCTGACACGTTTCATGTTTTCCTCCTCTGTACGGTTATTTCTATTTTACAACGAATACTTATTTAAAAAAAGGAGGGCATTTTTTTGATTCTCAGATAAACTCAATAAAAGACTTTCAAATTTCCAACTCGGATATCTGAAAGCCTTTTTTATCATTTATCATTCTTTTTCATAAAGAAATTCTTCTGGCAGAGTTACTTTGAAATCTTTTGCAAGAGCGCGGAAATTATCCGGCTGGATCGTCTGAAGCTTGTGTGGTGTCATAGACAGGATCTTTACCAGAATCTCTGCAGATTTTTCTACCGTGTGAAGCAGTCCGAATGTCAGGTCAAAGTCCTCACCAGAACAGAACATTCCATGATGTGCCCAGATGACTACATCATATTTCTTCATCAGCTCTGCTGTCTTAACTGCAATTTCTCTTCCGCCAGGAACCATCCACGGCACTACTCCAACTCCATCTGGAAATACTACCGGACACTCTGTTGCAGATTCCCAGAGTTCTCTGGTAAATACTTTATCATCCAGTGGAAGTACAAATGTCAGAGCAATCGTGTTCGTCGTGTGTGCATGATAAATAACACGATGCTTTCCATTTGTCAGTTTCTTCTTAACTTCATGATTCATCAGGTGCGTTGGAAGCTCACTGGTCGGTCTTCCACCTTCTACCAGTCCCCAGCGGATACGATAATTCACACCTTTGTCATCCAGTTCGATGATTGCCAGACATACTTCCGGGTCAACAATAATATTTCTGAAATATTTGCCGCTTCCTGTCACAAGGAAAAATTCTCCTGCCAGCCCCGGTACTTCTGTTCCGATCGGTGTCCATTCTCCTGGCGCATTCAGACGAGGACGAATCATCTCCACTTCTTCTGCTTTCAGACGATAACTTAAGTTACCTCCATTTCTTTCATGCCAGCCTTGCAGATAACCATCGTTTGCCATTTTGATAAATCCCTGTACAAATTTTGTCTCTAAAATTTTCATAATATTCAATCCTCCATTATATACTGTCATTTGGACAGACTTTTTGTGTTGTGGTTTTATGTTGTTTGTTTTTGCAAATTATGTTGTTTCTCTTTGTTTTTGTTTGCATTATATATGGTTTTTTGTGGTTTGTAAAGCCCCTTTTTCAAAAAAATTCACACAAAACCACATTTTATTGACAAGTACAGCATGAAAGGTTTACACTTTTATTATGAAAAAAGGAGGAGCATTGCAAAAATGGAATTACAGAATGGAAGACCTGAAAATATCGATAACAGACTTGGCAAAGAAATACGTGTCTATGATTTTTTAGATAAGCTTGGAATTGCATACCAGCGCGTTGATCATGAGGCCGCCATGACGATGGAAGCCTGTGAAGAAATTGACCGCACTCTCGGAGACGATACAACGATCTGTAAAAACCTTTTTCTGTGCAATCGTCAGGAAACAAATTTTTATCTGTTACTTATGCCAGGAGATAAACCATTTAAAACAAAAGATCTGTCCGCACAGATTCATTCTGCCAGACTGTCCTTTGCCAAACCAGAATATATGGAAAAATATCTTGATATTACTCCCGGATCTGTCAGCATCATAGGACTGATGAATGATCATGAAAACAAAGTCCAGCTTCTGATCGACGAGGATGTCATGAAGGAACCATACTTTGGCTGTCATCCATGTATCAATACATCCAGTCTCAAATTCACAACAGATGCTCTCAAAAATAAGGTTATCCCGGCACTTGGCCACGAACCGATCATGGTAAAGCTTCCAAATCCAGATGACCAGAATTAAATCAACAACACTCTAAAAAGGATTTTATCTATGAAAACAAAACTGAATTACACAAAATTGCTCATAGAAACAGTGATTCTGACAGTTGCTGTTGCTATCATTGCCGCAGCAGTGTACTTTTTCCTGGTTCCAAGCCACACCTCTGTCAGCAGTATTTCAGGTCTTGGAATCGTGCTTTCCAACTTTGTCCCGCTGCCACTGTCTGCGATCACCATGATTCTGAATGTCGTATTGCTGATCATAGGTTTTATTACATGTGGCAGGGAATTCGGTGTAAAAACAGTTTACACCAGTATCATGCTTCCTGTATTTCTGGGACTGTTCGAGCAGATTTTTCCTGATTTTGAATCCATGACAGGAAGCCAGGAACTTGATGTTCTCTGCTATATTCTTGTCGTCAGTGTCGGACTGAGTATTCTTTTTAACAGAAATGCATCTTCCGGCGGATTGGATATTATAGCAAAGATCATGAACAAATATCTGCATATGGATCTTGGCAGGGCGATGTCCCTTTCCGGTATGTGTGTTGCTCTTTCTGCTGCACTTGTTTATGATAAAAAAACCGTTGTCTTAAGTATTCTCGGCACATATTTTAATGGTATTGTCCTGGATCATTTTATTTTCGATCACAATATCAAACGTCGTGTATGCATCATTACCAAAAAGGAAGAAGAACTCCGGAATTTCATTATCCATGAACTTCACAGCGGCGCTACTGTTTACGAAGCCTATGGTGCCTACAATATGCAGAAACGAAATGAAATCATCACGATTGTTGATAAAACAGAATACCAGAAACTGATGAACTTTATTAATCGTGAAGATCCACTCGCATTTATCACTGTCTATAATGTATCTAATATGAGATATCAGCCAAAAGTATAAAGAATCTGTTACATATGAAAAGAACCCGCAGCCTCCGATTACCAGGAGATTCTGCGGGTTCTGTATTTTAATGATTACATGGAAATCCAGCCAAATGCATTTGCCACGGAACTGAACAGGATGATTACTGCAAAGATCGGGCAGAGATATTTGATCATAAAATTAAAGATTTTCTTTCTTTTAAACGTTCCTCCCTCAAGAAGAACTTCTTCTTCAATCTTCTTCACTCCAATTACTCTGGAAATCAGAAGACAGGTTGCAAATGCTGCAATCGGCATCATAACAGAGTTTGTCAGGAAATCAAAGAAATCCAGGAACTGCATTCCGATGATCTTTACAAATCCGAGTGGTCCATATCCAAGTGAAGAAAGACTTCCCAGAACCACCATAATCGCACCAACAACCAACGTAGATTTCTGGCGACACCATTTCAGTTCATCCTGAAAAGTAGACACTGCACTTTCTGTCAGAGCAATAGAACTTGTCAGGGCTGCACAGAGTACCAGAACAAAGAACAGAATTCCTACAGGTGTTCCAAGCCCCATGCTTGCAAACACTTTTGGAATTGTAATAAACATCAGTGCCGGTCCTGCCTGTAATGTATCCGGATCCCCGCCGGAGAATGCAAAGACTGCCGGAATGATCATCAAACCTGCCATGATTGCGATTGCCGTATCGAAGATTTCTACATTTGTTGTAGACGCTTCAATAGAGACATCTTTTTTCATATAAGAACCAAAAGTCACCAGAATACCCATTGCGATCGACAGCGAATAGAACATCTGGCCCATTGCAGCCACAACTGTCATCCATGAAAAATTTTCGATATTCGGTACCAGGAAATATTTCACGCCTTCCATGGCTCCCGGTCTTGTAACAGAATAAATCATAATCAGTATCGACAAAAATACCAGTATCGGCATCATACATTTAGATACACGCTCTACGCCATTCCGAACTCCGGCATAAATGATTGCGATTGTAAATATTGCAAATACCAGAAAACAGACTTCTGTGGAAACTCCGTTTGAAATAAACTCTGAGAAATATCCATCTGCTGCAAGTTTCTGACTGTTTCCTTTTACATATTCAACCAGATATTTGATTACCCAGCCACCGATCACAGAATAATACGGCACAATCAGAATCGGAATGATCGCATTGATCCAGCCACCAAAAGACCGCCATTTTGATTTACCAAATTTGCCAAATGCCCCTACCGGACTTTTCTTCGTCATACGTCCCAGAGCTGTCTCTGCTATGATCATAGAATATCCAAATGTAAGTGCCAGAATAATGTAGATCAGAAGAAAAATTCCTCCGCCATACTTTGCCGCCAGATATGGAAATCTCCATATATTTCCCAGGCCAACTGAGGCTCCGGCAGCCGACAATACAAACCCCAGCTTTCCGGAAAACGTGCTTCTTTCATGATGATGTTGTTCCATAAATTTTACCTTTCCCTATCCATATATTTTGCTCAAATTCTTCGTTATTCCTCAAATTCAGCTTCTTTCATCATAGCATGGATTACATGCATCAGCAATCAATAAAAAATCACTGTAAATTCGCACCGTATTACAGCGTGAAAATTTACAGTGACTTTTACATATTATTTTCGTTTATACCGGTTTACAGGTACATCCGATTCCCAGTCCGTCCGGTCCGATGTGACAGGACAGCCCAAAAGAAAGTTTATCACACATGACTTCCATTCCCGGGAAACTTTCTTTAATCTGCTCTACCCATTCTTCTGTCACTTCGTCTGTACTGCTGGAAGCTGCCATAAGATATACTTTGCCGGCTTTATATTCTTCACGGAAATTTGTTTCCAGTTCCTCCTTCATGGCATCGATCATCACCTTACATGATTTTTTCATGCCACGGCATTTCTGATATGTATCCAGTTTACCTGTTCCAAAACGCATAACCGGCTTGATGTTCAGCACATTTGCTGCGAGAGCAGTCATCGAGCTGATTCTTCCACCTTTTTTGAGATATTCCAGTGTACTGAGACCAATATAAATGATCATTTTTTCTCTGGTTTCTTCAAGAATCTTTTTAATCTCTGCACCGCTGTATCCTTTTTCCACCATTTCTACCGCATCAAGAACAGAGCGATGCATCGGTGTTGCAACACGACCATTATCTACTACAAAAACTTTTCCGGCAAATTTTTCTTCATTTGCCATTGCCTGTGCTGACATACAGGAGCCGCTAAGTCCACTGCTGAGAGGAATATATACGATTTCTTCATATTCTTCCAACATTTCTTTCCACATATCCATTACTTCTGTCGGTGAAGGCTGTGAAGTTGATACATCCACTCCTTTTCGAAGCATGTCATAAAATTCATCTCTGGAAAGATCCACACCTTCGCGATATACTTTTTCACCAATGTAGAACGGCATCGGGAGAACCTTTATCCCAAGTCTTTCTGCTTCTTCATTCAATATTCCACTGTGACTGTCTGTCATGATTCCTGTTTTCTTCATAATATCTTCTTCCTTTGTATTCTGTTTTATAATGTTTTAATGATTGGCATCACATAATCAATGATTTCTTCCGGTGTTTCTTTCATTTCGTCCATGATCCAGCGTCTCGAAACACCGTCCAGTACACAGAGTTTTACAACCCATCCATATTTTTCTGATATATCAGAATCTGCGGATTCGACTGCTTTTCTCTTTTCATGAATTTTCTCCCCGAGTCTTTTCGTAAAAAGATCCATATTCAACCCGCGAATCGCCCACATTTCTTTATAATTCAACGATATCTGATAAAAATAATTGAACAGATATTCCCGCAGTTTTCGTTCATCAGATGTATCTAATAATGGAAGAAACTCTATATTCAGCTTCTCCGCTGTTGCGTCTGCAATACTGTCCAGTACTTCCGAAATCGATGCAAAATTTCTGTAAAAAGAAACTCTTGCAACGTTTGCTTCCTGCACAATATCTGTTACTGTAATGTCCATGTAGGATTTTTGTGTCATAAGCCGCAGAAATGCCTGCTCTATCTCACTTTTCGCAGAATGATTTTCTTTCTTGTTCATAATCTGTTTGTTACACCCCGTTGCATTTCGATTCATTCATGTTACATTTTGTTTCATCAAAGAACTGTATTGTATCACTCGTTAAAAAATATGTCAACAAATGAAGAAATTTTCTTCTCTTTTTCTCCTTCAGGTCAATGGACATCTCTTCTCCTGTCTGTTAATGTCTATTACAAAATAAAACAACTCAGGAGATGATGACTATTGAACAAAAAATTCAAAGAACAGGGGAACTTTCAGTACTGTTTCCACTATTGATGAGATTCTTCGCTAACTGATATATATCCTTACGTCTGCTCTTTAATAATGGGAGTTCTTCTCTTACCTGCTCTTCATAGTCCATATCCAACTCAGCCAGAAGAATTCCTTCGTTTTCATCCAGCATGCCTGTCACTCTACCCCACGGATCTGTGACAATAGAATGTCCCCAGGAAATATAACCTGCCGATACATCACGTGCCGGAGCACAACCAACCATATAAATCTGATTATCCAGTGCTCTGGTTCTGAAAGACAATTCCCAGTGTGCCGGTCCTGTTGTCATATTGAATGCAGCTGGAACAAAAACAATTCTCGCACCATCATTTACCATCATACGCGATAATTCTGGAAAACGAATATCAAAACAGAGCATAACTCCCATTTTACCAAATTCCGTATCAAATACCGTATCACTATCACCTGCTGTTAACGTATCGGATTCTTTGAATGTCTGACCACCTTTGACATCAATATCAAATAAATGTACTTTTCTGTGTTTTCCAATCTGTTTTCCTTCACGGTCAAAAATGTAAGATGTGTTGTAAACATTTCCTTCTGCATCTTTCTCCGGCATGGAGCCCCCAATCAGATAAACTCCATACTGTTTTGCGTATGCAGATAACTGCTGCCATATCGGGCCACCTTCTTCTTCCGCATAAATCGGAAAATTCTCTGTCTGATATGGACAACAGAACATTTCTGGAAGAATCACAAAATCCGGCTTTTCATCCTTTATTTTTTCGAGATAAGCTTTAACAGTTCTTACATTTTCCATTTTATCTGCTACTGTCGGCATCTGTATGGCAGCAATCTTTATTTTTTCCATCACGTTACTCCTTTTATATTTCCCTCTGAAACGATATTTTCTTTCATGCTATTCACTATTTTACATACATTGCCAGATTTTTCAACAATTAGCGTTTCTACTTTCTATAGGACAATTCCTTTAATGTGGTAAAAAGTTAAAATTTTCCATTGACAGTGTATTTTTACAATGATAGAATTGAAAAAAGCGGCGAAGGCGTCAGTTTTTTTGGAAACTGCGCCTTTTTTCGATATTAAACAAAAAAGGAGTGCTTTAATCATGAAAAAGATGTGTTATTTATTAACTATGGGATTACTTGTAGGAAGTCTTACTGTTCCTGTATTTGCAGCTTCTGATGCTGATTCTGCATCTGATAAGAAATGGGTTATCGCTACCGACACTGTATTCAAACCATTTGAATATACTGATGATGATGGCAACTTCGTTGGAATTGACGTAGATATACTTGATGCTATCGCAAAAGACCAGGGATTTGAATATGAATTGAAGAGCCTTGGATGGGATGCATCTATCGCAGCATGCCAGGCCGGACAGGCTGACGGTATGATTGCCGGTGCTTCTATCACAGATGAAAGAAAAGACAGCGGCTGGCTGTTCTCTGACGGATATTATAATGCTACGCAGTCCATGACTGTACAGAAAGATTCCGATATCAAAGGATTCGATGACCTGAAAGGCAAAACTGTTGGTGTTAAGACCGGTACTCAGGGTGCTACTTATGCAGAAAGCCTGAAAGATGAATACGGATTCAACATCACCTATTATGAAGATTCACCGACAATGTATCAGGCTGTTCTCGGCGGACAGGTTGTTGCCTGCTTCGAGGATACACCGATCATGGCATCCTCTATCAAAGACGGTGATCTTGCACTCCAGATTCTGGAAGACACTGCAAACGAAGGATCTCCTTACGGATTCGCAATTTTCAACGCTGACAACCAGGAACTTCTTGATATGTTCAATGCTGGTCTGAAAGATATCAAAGATAGCGGAGAATACAACAAGATTATCGCCAAATACCTTGGTGAAGATGCCGTTCCAACTGAAGAAGCAGAGACTGATGCAACAGAAACCCCTGCTGCTGATGAAGAAGCTGCTGAATAATTTTAAGACTCAGTTCTAACCAGATTACATTCAAAACTCTGACTGAGATAAAACACTACACGAATTACAGGGCTGCTGCATTTTGTGGCAGCTTTGTTTTTGAAAGGAGATTTCCATGATCCAGATTATAACCAGATATGGAAACCTGCTGCTTCTTGCTATGGGACAGACCTTACTGCTTGCACTGTGTGGTCTGTTCTTTGCCTGTATACTGGGTATGTTTTTTGGTCTCTTAAGTGTACTGAAAAACAAAGCATGCAGGATCATATCCTCTATTTTTGTTGACGTAATCCGCGGTGTCCCAATGATCGTTCTGGCATATTTTATTTATTTCGGTGTTCCGTACTGCCTGAACAATATGATAGGATTTAATTTCACACTTACAGCACTCCAGGCCGGTACTGTCTGCCTCGCCCTTAACTGTGGTGCTTATATGGCAGAGATCATCCGTGCAGGTATCCTGTCTGTTGATTCCGGACAGATGGAAGCAGCGAGAAGTCTTGGTCTTCCATATTCGCGTGCCATGATCCGTGTTGTACTTCCACAGGCAATCCGCACCATGATTCCAAGTATCATCAACCAGTTCATCATCACACTGAAAGATACCTCTATTCTTTCTGTTATCGGTTTCCCGGAACTGGTCAATACCGCGAAAAATGTTGTTGCCAATTCCTTTATGTCTTTCCAGACATGGGGTATTGTCGCAGTTATGTACCTGATCGTAATCACGATCTTATCAAAAGTAGCCAAAATCGTAGAAAGGAGACTGAACCGTGGCCGTAAATAAAGAGAATGTCAAAATTCACGTATCACATTTAAAGAAAAGCTTCGGTACCCTGGAAGTATTAAAAGATATCTCCACCGACATTCACGAAGGCGAAGTGGTCGTTATCATCGGACCTTCCGGAAGCGGAAAGTCTACTTTTCTCCGTTGTATGAACAAACTGGAAGAAATCACAGACGGTGAAGTTATCGTAGACGGCAAAAATCTTACAGATAAACATGTTGATATCAACAAAGTACGCGAAAATGTAGGCATGGTTTTCCAGCATTTTAACCTTTTTCCGCATATGAACGTCACACAGAATCTTATGCTTGCACCCGTTGAGCTGAAAAAAGCAACCAAGGAGGAAGCTAAGGAACGCGCCATCCACATGCTGAAGAAGGTCGGCATGGATGATAAAGCAGAAGCTTATCCGGAACAGCTTTCGGGTGGTCAGAAGCAGCGTGTAGCAATTGCACGTGCACTCTGTATGACACCTGATATTATGCTTTTTGATGAGCCTACCAGTGCCCTCGATCCCGAAATGGTCGGTGAAGTTCTGCAGGTTATGAAACAGCTTGCAGCTGATGGTATGACAATGGTTATTGTAACTCATGAAATGGGATTTGCACGAGAAGTTGCTGACCGTGTTCTTTTCATGGACGGTGGTTACATCGTAGAAGAAGGTACTCCACAGGAAGTACTTCTGAATCCAAAAGAACCTCGAACTATCGATTTTCTGAATAAAGTACTGTAGATAAAGATAAAATGAGCCGCTGCGAATGCAGCGGCTCATTTTATATGCTACAAGTTCTCTTTTTTCAATAACAATTTGTACATAATTATTTCGCAGCTTTGATCGTTATATCCCCATCCTCACTCTTAATTTCGAGGGAATTCTGTGCCTTATTTCCAGAATCAACGCTCTGTTCATCGTCTTCATCCGTCATGACTTTGCCGAGTTCCTCCGGAATATTGATCTCACTTGCTTCTGCCTCTACAGAAAGATCTGCAAGTGTTTTTTCCGGAATACTGAGTGTAATATCACCAAGGCTGCTGCGAATCTCATTCTTACCGGTAAATGTAACATTCTCGGCTTGTATATCACCATCAGCCATTTCAATCTGACTATTGGCAAATATAACATCTTTAATCTTCAGATCACCGAGATCATCTTTCAACTCAAGATTCTTAAATCTACCTCTCACAATTTTAACATCGCCATCGTCATTCTGAATCACTGCCTGTTTGGCATTCAATGATTCAATATCTAAGTCACCATATCCCATCTTGCATGAAAAACTACTCATGTCGTTTTCCTTCGGAATATAAACAGTTACTTTATTTGAATTTTCGATCACATGGCTCTGACCGAGCATTTCCTGAAGGAAATTGATATCGATATGAATATATGAATATGACTCATTTCCCTTTTTCTCTACAAGATTCAGAGTATCATCCTGTACCTGATAGGAAAGAGGCAGCATTCCTTTATTTGTCTCAATATTGTATGCAATGTAAAAGTTTTCATCGTCAGATTCTTTTACATCCAGATCAAGATTTCGAAGATCAACATTCACAGAAGAAAATGAATTGATCTTTGTCTTGCTTAAAATCACATGGCTGTCACTGGAATCCATCATTGCGTTTCCACTGATTCTGTTCAGATCCGCTGTTTTTACATAATTTTTACCACCGGATGCAACACCAACTCCCAAAAACAGGACTCCTATTGCGCAGAGGATACCACCAGCAACCAGCAAACGTTTATTTGTTTTTTTCATGATTCTTACCCCTCTTTCCAGCTATTTTCCGTGCAAGCATAACAAGAAGCATACCAGTCCATTTGCAGAGATAGATTCCAAGAAGATACAGCAGGATTGCGCATCCAATTCCAAGTAACCCACATCCTGTGATCATCAGTGCACCCGATAAAGAATACGGGAAGGAAACAAGTCCTCTGAGCAACAGCTTGCCACCCACCAGTAAAATACTGAATGCTGCAATAAAGTCACTGAAGATCACACAGACAACACAGATTGCTGCCGCCAGAAGCACTGCAAGCATTGCGATAAAAAGTGGAACAGTCACAGGTGTTGACATGATAGCTAAAACAGCCAGCAGCGTGATTCCTTTTTTGCTTTTTTTCTCTTCACCAGTTTCTTCCTGTTCACGAATCTTCCGATCCAGCAGATTGTACATCAGGTCCGCAGCCGCTTCCTTCGGAGTTCCAAGCTCCTCCATCAGTCTCTGCTGACCTTCCTCATCTGTATCACTGAAATATTCATTGAAATACTCAATTGCGTCTTCATAATCCTGCTTCGGAAGTTTGCGAAGATATTTCTGCAATTTAGTCATATATTTTTCTCTGGTCAATTTCGGATCCTCCCTTCAATGATTCCGTCAATTGTATCTCTGTAGGAAATCCATTCTTTATTGAGATACACCAGTTGTTCTTTACCGGAATCGGTGATAGAATAATACTTGCGTTTACGTCCCTGAAATTCCTGAGAATAGGTTGTGAGATAACCGTTTTTCTCGAGTTTCTTCAGGATGGGATATAGAGTGGATTCTTTGATATCAGCCACGATCTTGACGGTCTGGCTGATCTCATATCCGTAGGAATCCTGTGATTCTACTACGGACAGGATCAAAAACTCTATAAGTAATGCTGATACAGGATAATACATCCGATCACCTCCATAAATAATATGTAAAATAATTATATATAAAAATTTTATATATAAAATATATACCTATTCATTCTAAAAGTCAAGGAATTTTTCACAAATGAAGAAAAAAGCATTCAACGCCGCGTTTCCATACACGATTCCTATCGGTATAGGCTTTCTTTTCCTGGGAATGTCCTATGGATTTATGATGCAGAGTAAGGGCTTTTCTGTATGGTATCCATTCTTTATGAGTATGTTTATCTTTGCGGGATCTATGGAATTCGTAACGGCAAATCTTCTGCTGTCGGCATTCAGTCCGGTTGCAGCTTTCTTTCTGGCACTGATGGTCAATGCCAGACATTTATTTTATGGCCTTTCCATGCTGGATAAATATAAAAATACCGGTTGGAAGAAGTTCTACCTGATCTTTGGCATGTGTGATGAATCTTTTACTGTCAACTGTACAGTAACACCGCCAGATGATGTAGACCGTGGATGGTTTATGTTTTTTGTCAACCTGTTAAACCAGATTTACTGGGTATTCGCTGCTACAGCGGGTGCACTCTTAGGATATGTGATTCATTTTGATACAACCGGAATCGAATTTGTCATGACCGCACTGTTTGTCGTTATGTTCCTGAACCAATGGGAAGAATCCAAAGATCATCTTCCAGCTCTGGTAGGATTAATTTGTTCTGCCATCTGTCTTCTGATCTTCGGAAGCAGCAATTTTATTGTTCCGTCCATGATCTTTATCATCGTGGCCTTCACAGCCGAGCGCAGATTCAGTAAGAAACCGGAGGTGGCTGCAAAATGACTATGACAACAACACAAGCTATCATCACCATTGCGGCAGTTGTCCTTGGAACAATGGCAACGCGTTTTATCCCATTCATTATTTTCCCGGAAGGTAAAAATCCACCGGAATTTATCAAATATCTCGGAACCGTACTTCCGTATGCGGCAATCGGACTTCTTGTCATCTACTGTCTGAAAGATGTCCCTGCAAGCAGTACACATGGACTTCCTGAAGCAATTGCAATTGTTTTCATCGTACTGCTCCACAAGTGGAAAAAAATCCCCTGCACTCTGTTACAAAAACAAAGTACAGGGGATTTTATCTTAAATTCTTTCTTTCAAATCTGTCAGGCAATCTTTCGAAGTGCCTCACATGTTCTGTCATATTCTTTTTCTACTGCTGCAAACAGTTCATCCGTACCTTCTATCGTGGTCGCTCCACGAAGTTTTTCTGTCAGTTCCTGACTTGGTGCAAAAAGATTATCAAATCCAAGGTTCAGGCAAATACCTTTCAGTGTATGTGCTGCACGAAATGCTGTCTCTGCATCTTTATCTGCCAGTGCTGTCTCCAACTGTCCAAAACTCGGATCATCCAGAAACTTAAGCGCAAATTTCTTTACAAGCGCTTCACTCACCAGTCTGCTCAGTACTTTATCAAAATCAGATCCTAATTCTTCATAACATTCTCTGACTGTCATATCATTTATCTCCTATTCAAAAAACTTTTTTCTCATATCATTCATCAGCATTTTGGCTTTGCCCCCCCCCTGGAAAAATCGGCATTTTCCGGATTTCCAAGGTCCGTATATTCTTTTTCCATATTTTTGAAAACAGAATCCATAAAATCTTCTTTTGCATTTTCAAACTCTTTGAGTTCTGCTGATTTCTCTTTCTTCTTCAGAGGGTTGTTTTCCTGTGTACTGCCTTTTACTTTGCGTTTGATCCTGTCCTGAATATCGAGCAGACATTCAAGCAGAATCGGATTAAACGCACCGCATTCTCCATTCAGGATCATCTGAATCGCTTTCTCATGGGAATATGCTTTCTTATAAACTCGTTCGCCCACAAGTGCATCATACACATCTGCAAGAGAAACTACCTGCGCTGAAATCGGAATCTCATCTCCCTTAAGCCCGTCCGGATATCCTCTGCCATCATATCTCTCATGATGCCATCTGCAGATCTGATAAGCAACCATCATCAGTTCCTCATCCTCATATCCTTCCATATTTTTAAGAATACGGGCTCCTATGATCGTATGATTCTGCATGATCTTAAATTCTTCATCAGTCAGTTTGCCCGGCTTGTTCAGGATCTTATCATCAATGCCAATCTTGCCGATATCATGTAATGCAGACGCTGTTGTGATCAACAGTCTTTCTGACCATGTGATATTATACTTATCTGTTTTCTGTACAAGACTCTCCAGAATCATTCCTGTCAGTATATTGATGTTCAGTACATGGCTTCCACTTTCACCATTACGAAATTCTACGATCTGACTTAAGATTTCAACCATCATACGGTTGTTCTTTTCTTTTTCATAAACCTGATTCGTGATCAGAGTGATCAGGCGTCTCTGCTTTGCATAAAGCTTGATCGTATTATAGACTCTTCGATGCACAACTCCTGCATCAAACGGTCGATTAATGTAATCCGAAACACCCATTTCATATGCACGTCTGACGACTTCAGTAGAATCCTCACTGGAAATCATAATAACCGGAATATCCTCAAGGTAATGATGACGATTCATATAATTAAGAACTCCGAATCCATCCATTCCCGGCATGACGATGTCCAGAAGAACCAGCGAAATTTCCCGCTCGTACTGTCTCAGTTTATCGATGCAGGACTCACCACTGTCAGCTTCCACGATATCATATTCTTCACTGAGGATCTCTGACAGAATTGCACGGTTCATCTCAGAATCATCAACGATCAGAATTCTGTATTTGTAGGTTTTGGATGTTTCACCGCCCTCTGCGTTGTCCTGAACTTCTTCATCATGTTCAGTCACTACCATATTCTTGCATGTTTTGGCCTGATACATGAACTGATCTGCTTTACGGATTGCATTCTCCACAGTACTTCCCGGAACGGAAAGCACACCTCCGATACTCACCGACAGACGAAGCTGTGAGTATCCCGGAACCTTCGTATCATGAATTTTTTCCTGAATCTGCTTTAATTTATCTGCAAAAATCTGATCCGTAATATCCGGCATCACGAGCAGGAATTCATCACCACCCATTCGGATCAGCATATCAGTACGACGTATATTCGCCTTTACGATTCCTACAACTGTCGTCAGTGCCAGGTCACCTGCATCGTGTCCAAATGTATCGTTGTATATCTTAAAATCATCCAGATCGATCATTGCAATGCCTGCTGTCATATCAGAATTTTTGATTCGTTCTTCGTAATAGCGTCTGTTGTAGATTCCGGTAAGCGCATCTGTATATAATTCCCGATTATAGCCTGAAAGCTGTTTGATCAGTTCCGTACGTCCATCATCATCCATGATCGCATCTGACTTCATGGCATTGATCAGTTCAATCACATACGGTTTACCGTCTATTTCTATATATTTGGAAATTACCTGGTAGATATTGGAATTCAGATATTCCAGCTTCAGTACTTTTTCTTTTTTCTGTAATGCTTCTCTGGATGTACAGTTCTTACAACGTGTACCTTTTTTCCAGAAATCATAGCATTTACACGGAAATCCATCCACATCTTCTACACCTTTCAGATTTCCCATTTCCAGTGTATCCACATCCAATAACCGAACCACTTCAAATACTTTTTTGAGTTGCTCTATCATTACCTCGGATTCCTGCTTTGTCATTGCAGTATCATTCGTCATTCATTCATATCCTTCCTGCGCTACCAGCCACTGCTGCCCATTACACCCGATATACAACGTAACTTATTTAATATTTTTATTATAGCATTCTGCGCATATTGCGTAAAGTTTAATATTCACAACAATGACCAAAAAAGTGCAGATTTCTATCTGGAAGAAACTCTTTTTTTGTGGTACTCTATTGTTCAGAATCATGAATTTGGAAGGGAGAATATAAATGCTTCAGGATGATTATATACTGCGTCAGATACGCGAAATGGTACGTGCAGTCATGAAAATGCTGTTCCAGGTAAGTGCAGTCGAACTGACACCTGATGTGATTGAAGATACAGATGCCAGACAGATACTTACAAATCTTACAGATCTGGCAGACAATGGTAAAATTGACGAGGCAGAAAATCAGTTATACGAAATGACCTGCGATGGTGACCGTCAGAATCTTGAAATTGGTCTTCTGTTCTACTACCACCTTAATGGCAAAGACGATGAATTTCTGGAGGCCAGTAATTTCAGCCGCGAGGAGATCATGATGGGAATTCAGGACCTTGCAGAGCGTTACAATTTAAGTGGAATCGCAGAAGCATTCCGTACAGAAATTCTGTAAACAGGAGCATTACATAATGAACAAAAAAGAAATCTCAGAAATCAAGAAACAGTTTTCTCCAAATAACTGTGCGATCACCAGAATCTGCGGCTGTTATGTGGATGGCGAGAAAAATAAAAAAACAGAACTGAAAGAAGCATTTCTTTCTCTTTCGGAAGAAGAAATGTTTAAATACTTTGAAATCTTCAAGAAGACTTTATCCGGCACAATTGGAAAAAATCTGATCAACATGGACTTTCCGCTTGAACAGGAAAAAGAAGGTGGTACCCAGGAATTTCTCATGAAACTCCGTGGCAGTAAACTTCAGGATAATGCTATACTTGAGGAATTTTATGATAAGATCATCGAAAATTATGATTATGGTGAGAATTACTATATCATTCTCATTCATGCCGTTTACGATATTCCCGGAAAGTCTTCCGATGGTCAGGAGATGTTCGATGCATCCGATGAAATCTATGACCATATCCTCTGCAGCATCTGTCCGGTCAATCTTTCCAAAGCCGGCCTGTGCTACAACGCAGAAACCAACAACATCGAAGACCGTATCCGTGACTGGATCGTAGAAATGCCAGATTTGGGATTCCTGTTCCCGGTATTTAATGACCGTAGCACGGATATTCACAGTCTTCTTTATTACACTAAAAATGCCGAACAGCTCAGAAGTGCTTTCGTAGATGAAATGTTTGGCTGTACCACTCCACTTTCTGCCGGCGGCCAGCGCGATTCTTTCAACGCACTTGTAGAAGAAACCCTTGGTGAGGACTGTGCCTACGATACTGTCATGAATATCCATGAGAAACTGAATGAATGGGTAGATTCTCAGAAGGATTCCCCGGATCCTGCTGTACTGACTAAACCGGAAGTGAAACGTCTCTTTGAAGAATGCGGTGTTGAAAATGAAAAACTCGAAACTTTTGATCAGACCTATGAAGCAATTGCCGGTGAAAACGCTTCACTTATGGCTGCCAATATTACCAATACACGACGTACTGAGATCAAAACACCGGATGTTGTAATTCACATTGATCCTGATCGTGCCGCGCTGATCGAAACGCAGGTGATCGATGGGCGTAAATGCATTGTTATTCCAATGGAAGGTGATGTAGAGATCAATGGTATCCATGTTTCCAGCGGGAACAGCGAAAGTACAGAATCCTAAGATTTCCAAACAATAAGCCCCCGCAAATGCGAGGGCTTATTACATATCATTTATTCATAAATTCCATTTACAGTAACATCAAATACTGCTTCTTTACCGGCAAGATCTGCTGCCTGATAATCATCTGGGAATATAACAGTTACTTCTACTTTATCTCCCGGATGTGCACCGATCAGCTGCTCTTCAAAATTATCAATATATGTACCGGAACCGATTACCAGATCTGTTCCTTTGCCATCTGTGCTTCCACCATCAAATGCAACTCCGTCAATCTTTCCTACATAATCAATATTGACCTTGTTTCCATCTGTAACTTCAAGAGAAGAATCTGTATTATAGGAAGCTGCTTCTGTAACTTCCGGAGTTGTTGTAGCCTCAGTCTCCTCTGTAGCTTCCGGAGTAGCCGTTGCCTCTGTTTCTTCTGCTGCCTCTGTAACCTCCGGTGTTTCTGTTGCTGCAGCCTCTTCTGTCGGTTCAGGTGTTGCAGTTGCGATTGAGAATTTGTGATTATCCGTAACCTTCAGAGTCTTGAGAACCTTTTTCTCAACATTGATGTCTGCATCATCCAGCCATTTTTCTGTTGTGTCTGTATAAAGCTTATTCTCTCTTGTCGAGATAATTGACTGTTTCTTAGTCTCTGTAGCTTCTTCATCATTTACTTTATCAAGTTTTACTACATAGTAAGAAGTATCTGTCTCAATAACATCCGGACCAATTTCTCCGTCTTTCAGAGTTCTGAGAACTTTCATAACCTCATCCGGATATGCACTGCTGGAAGAACTGCTGTCGGACTCTTCATCAGAATCTTCTTTTGCCACATCTTCATTCACATCAAAAGTACCACTTACGGAAGAATAAGAATCATCCACTGATTTTGCAATTTCATTCAGATTTCCATCGGAACCGGCCGCTTTCAGATCATCCAGGATCTTCTGTGCATCTTCTTTTTTCTGTTTGATCTCATCATCGCTGAGATCTGCTGTACTGATGCTTACATAATCAAAAGATGACTGCTGTGCTTCTTCATCAGAAACATCTTTATCTACATCTGCAATGAGCGGATCATGCATTCTGCTCTTATAAGTCTGAAGCTCCAGATATGTCTTGACCTGATCTTCACTTACCGCAAGCTCCTGCAGTGTCTCTTCACTGTTGGCAGCCATAAATGCTGCTGCTGCATCTGCGATCTTCTGCTCATCATCATCTGTAACTTCTACATTATAGTCTGCAGCCTTTTCTTTCATGATGTACATCAGCTCTACATCTTTCAGAGACTGTTCTACTGCCTGTTCTCCATAGGTCTTTCCGTCTTCTGCATCCATGCTCCAGATAGAATAATCCTGTCCGCCCATAAAACTCTTATACATTGCTTCTGTCTGTGCCTGTCCTTCTCTTACAGAAAGACTCACGATTCCAAGCGGGATTTCTGTTCCATCCACTGTTGCAACTGTTTTTGTTCCATCTAATTTCTTTTCTCCACAGCCTGTGAGCATCCCCACTGCCATTACGCCTGTAAGAGCTGCAACAGCTGTTCTCTTTGTCATTGTTTTCATCTCTTCCTCCATTGCTTTACAATTCTAGCATATAAATAAGAGTATAAACTTTTTTGCCTTTAAGAGCAAGGAGAATCATAAAAATAGCCGTTTTTCACGGATATTTCACAGATTCTCCTCTTAATCAGACTATATGGATTTTATTCTTCTACAAGTGATTCCAGTTCCGTCAGAAAATCTGTCAGAGCTGTCAGTGTATTTCCAGCTCCCTCCGGAGTGAAAATAAATTTGGGTTCCTGTTCATTCTTGAATTGCAGCCCTCTTCTATATTTCTGCATCAGTACAGGAATACCTGCAGGATTCAGTTTGGCCCGTTCATACAATGTAATCTTCATATCCCTGGCGATCTGTTTGATCTCCACCACATAACATCGGTGTGCCTGTGCTTTCATTCTGGCGATCACAAGAAGATTCAGAACTGCTTTTGGCATTTCACCGAAGCGATCCAGCAATTCTTCCAGCATATCATCATAATCCTGCTGTGTCTCAATTCCGGCAATCCTCTTATAAATATCCAGTTTCTGATACTCATTGCTGATATAAGAATCCGGTATAAATGCATCCATATTCAGATCGATCGTTGTCTCAAAATCTTCCATTGTATGGATACCCTTTGCCTCCTTGACTGCCTCACTGAGCATCTTGCAGTAAAGGTCATACCCTACTGCATTCATATGCCCATGCTGTTCTGCTCCCAGTAGATTTCCGGCGCCTCTGAGTTCCAGATCACGCATTGCAATCTTGAATCCACTTCCCAGATCTGTATATTCTCGAATCGCAGAAAGTCTTTTTTCTGCAGTCTCTTTCAACATCGTATTCCTGCGATACATAAGGAATGCATAAGCAGTCCGATTTGAACGTCCGATTCTTCCACGAAGCTGATACAGCTGTGAAAGTCCATATCGGTCAGAATCATGAATGATCATCGTATTGACATTGGAAATATCCAGTCCGGTCTCAATGATCGTTGTAGAAACCAGTACATCTATATCTCCGTTAATAAATGCATACATGACTGCTTCCAGCTCTCGCTCACTCATCTGTCCATGGGCAAAATCCACTCTCGCATCCGGCAGAAGCTTCGCGATCCTTGCCGTCACATCTGCAATATCATTCACGCGGTTATAAACATAATAAACCTGACCGCCTCTTCGAAGCTCACGGTTGATCGCCTCTCTTACCGTTTCCTCATCATACTCCATAACATATGTCTGAATCGGAACACGATCCATCGGAGGCTCTTCCAGGACACTCATGTCGCGGATACCGATCATACTCATATGGAGTGTTCGCGGAATCGGTGTTGCCGTTAACGTCAGTACATCAATATCTTTTTTCAGCTGTTTGATCTTTTCTTTATGAACCACACCAAAACGCTGTTCTTCATCGATGATAAGAAGTCCCAGATTTTTATATTCCACATCCTTCGAAAGTACTCTGTGTGTACCGACTACGATATCCACCTGACCTTTTTTCAGATCTGCGATCGTCTTTTTCTGCTGCGCAGCCGTACGGAACCGGCAAAGAAGATCTACTCTCACCGGAAACTCTTTCATTCGCTGAATAAAGGTGTTATAAACCTGCTGTGCAAGAATCGTGGTCGGTACAAGATAAACAACCTGGCGGCTTTCCTGAACTGCTTTAAACGCAGCTCGCAGCGCAACCTCTGTCTTGCCATATCCGACATCCCCACACACAAGACGATCCATAATCTTGGTACTCTCCATATCTTTCTTAGTATCTTCGATCGCAGCCAGCTGATCTTCTGTTTCCTCATACGGAAACATCTCTTCAAACTCTCGCTGCCAGACGGTATCTGGTCCACAGACATAACCTTCTTTTTCCTGGCGGACTGCATAAAGCTCCACAAGTTCCCTTGCAATATTCTGCACGGCACCGCGGACTCTGGATTTCGTCTTTTTCCATTCCTGCCCACCAAGCCGATTCAGTTTCGGCGGTTTTGCTGTTTCTGCCCCGGAATATTTCTGCAGTGCATCCAGCTGTGTTGCAAGAATATACAGATTACTTCCATTACGATATTCGATTTTGATATAATCCTTTGCAACTTTATCTACTGCAACTTTCTCAATACCTTTGTAAATGCCGAGTCCATGCTTTTCATGCACTACATAGTCTCCAATGGAAAGTTCCGAAAAGTCCTGGATTCTCTTTCCATTGTATTCTTTTTTCTTTTTACGCTTTTTCTGCTCTTTTCCAAAGATATCTGTCTCTGTGATGACTGCAAATTTAATCAGCGGATATTCAAATCCCCTCCGTGCATGGCCATACGCCACCATGATCTCTCCCGGCTGCAGAATACGATCAGAATCCTGTCCGTAGAATGCGTTCAGACCTTCTTCCTGAAGATCTTTTGCCAGACGTTCTGCACGGGTTCTGGAACCGGACAGCAAAACGATCTGATATCCTTCTTTTTTGTACTGTTTCAGATCCTTTACCAACAGTTCAAAACTACTTTGATAAGAGCTCATAGATTTTACTGTGATATTAAACTGACCTGAAATTTTCCAGTTTGATTTCTTCGGATCCAGCAAAGACATGGCAACACAATTTCTGTCATTTATCTTATGACACAATTCCTCCCATGTACACATCCAGTCACCGGAAAGACTGATCTCGCCCTTTTCCTTTCGATTCTCACAACTTTGCTGAAATTCCTCCTGCACAGCTTTTGCATTTTCCTCCAGATGATTGAGTTCGTCCAAAAAAAACAGAGTTTCAGTTTCTTTAAAATAATCGAGAAATGAGACACCATTTTTCTCCATTGGCTGTTCTGCTGCAGGATAAATTGTAACATCATCCAGGTTTTCAAGAGAACGCTGGCTCTGTGCATCAAAACTGCGGATCGAATCAATTTCATCTCCCCACAGTTCAATACGCCAGGGATTTTCTTCTGTCAGAGAATAAATATCAATAATTCCTCCACGGATGGAAAACTGTCCTGGCATCTCTACCTGTCCAACACGTTCATACCCCATATGGACAAGCGCAGCTGTCAGTTTATCCATATCCAGGGTACTGTCGTTGCGAAAATGAATCAGTTGTTTTTCTATTTTTTCCAGAGGTGCAAGATAGTCCATACAGCCATCAATACTGGTAACGACCGTAATCTCATCCTCACGTTCCAGAAGAGCGCGAATCACCTGCATTCGCTGACGAATCAGCAGATTCCCATGTATATCTGCCTGAAAAAAAAGAAGATCCTTTGCCGGATAGTAATAAACACGTTTATCATAAAAACGATAATCTTCATACAGTTCTTTCGCAGATTTTTCATCTGCGGCAATTACCAGATGACATGGAAAAAGCCCGGAAAGCCCATACATAAGATGAGCTTTCTGGGACTCCATACAACCACTGATCTCCAGAATTCCACGATTCTTTTTTGCCTGTTTTTGTATTTCTTCCATCTCTGCAAGATTCTGCAGAGGCTGCAAAAATGTCTTCATACATTCTCCATTTTCTTGTTGAACTGGTTCATGGCCGCATCCACACTGTCAGCCAGGATCATCTCTACAGCTTTGCAGGCTCTCTCCTGCGCCTCTTCCACAAGCTTACGTTCATTGCTTCCGAATCTGCCAAGTACATGATCTGCCAGATCCCATCCTTTTGGTTTGGCTCCGACACCAACCTTGATACGAACAAACGTCTGTGTACCAAGCTGCTGAATGATATGCTTGATTCCATTGTGCCCACCGGCACTGCCTTTCTTACGGATACGAAGCTGTCCCGGTTCCAGATCAATATCGTCATAAATAACGATCATCTCTGTCTCCGGATCGATTTTGAAGTAGTTTGCCATATCCCGGACAGGACCACCACTGAGATTCATATAAGAAAGCGGCTTCATCAGAATGACAGGTTGTCCTTCGATTCTTCCCTTTCCGTACATGGCATTGAATTTCACGCCAGACTGTGGAACATTATATTCCTCCACAAGCTTATCAATCACATCAAATCCCATATTATGGCGTGTGGCTTCATACTGCCTTCCGGGATTTCCCAAACCTACGATCAGATACATCAGAATTTCCTCGCTGTATTAATTAAAATAAACCATTTCGTCTTCCAGTGGATCACACTGTTCTACATGCTCCGCAGCAAGTACGATACCTTCTTCACCCTGGTATTCGTTACGTTTCTCAATGCCGACTTTGGCTGTAACTTCTACCCATTCTCCCGGCGTCAGTTTCGGCGCATATGCGCTCTTACATACATAACCAAGAAATGTAGTATCATCTGCACAGCAAGTCATGGCTGTACGTCCCGGAACAAAGAATTTACTTCCCATTCCGCGAGGTTTCATGACTCTTGCTTTAAACTTGACTGTTTTGCCTTCATAATTTTCCGGATGATCCATTGCATCCACAAACCAGATGCCATAATCTTCCGGAAGAATCTCGATAACCGGCGCATTCATATCAAATGGCATTTCATCCTGGAAAATATCACCCAGCTCGCCTTCTTCATCCTCAAAGATAACTTCTGCTCTCTGATTTGCGACCTTGATTCCACGTCGATAAGTCGGAAGTGGATCTTCCTTTTTGCAACGGTTGAAGATAACCATATCTGTATTTTTTATCATATCCATAAAAATGGATTTCATATTCGCCATATACATCTGGAAAGTACTTCCATCTACACAGGTAATCTGCTGTTCTACTCCCCAGCCTGTCGGCAGCTGCGTTTTTTCAAAATTGCTTACCAGCCACATGCCATTATATTCTATGATAACACGCTCCGGCTGATGAAGAATATCCATGGCAACCAGTCTGTCTGTTGTAAAGTCTTCCTCATTTTCAATTACCTCCACAACAGTATTATTGGCTTCAAGAATTGCCGGATCGTATTCTTCCTCCCCTTCCTCACAGAGGATCAGAAGTGTCTTTCCATCCGTATGGAAATAATCCTGCTGTATGGTAAAACTCAGGAAAGAAGTCTTGCCACTTTCCAGGAAACCGGTCATTAAATAAATCGGTACTTTGATCTCATCCATTGTCTGTATTCTCCTCTATGATTACAGGCCAAAAAGCTCAGCCAGTTTGTCCTCATTCAGTTTAGATCCGATCACGCAGAGACGACCTGTATATTCCGGTGCGCCTTCACGGATTTCTGTTTCTTCCGGAACCATATCAAAATAAATCCATGTTCCATCTTCTGCCGGAAGCATTCCTTTTGCACGGAGAATGATTCCATATTCATCAGATGCAGAAAGAGCTTCCAGCATCTTCTCAAGATTTTCTTTTGTATATTTCTTAATTGTCTCACGACCCCAACTTGTAAATACTTCATCTGCATGATGATGGTGATGGTCATGATGGTCGTGTCCACATCCGCATTCATGATCATGGTCGTGATGATGATGCTCATGTTCTTCATGAGCGTGGTCATGTCCGCATCCGCATTCTTCATCATGGTCGTGATGATGATGTTCATGTTCTTCATGAGCGTGGTCATGTCCGCATCCGCATTCTTCATCATGATCGTGATGATGATGCTCATGTTCTTCATGATCATGGTCATGATGATGTTCGCCATGTTCATGCACATGTCCGCATTCCGGGCATACCTCCTCTTCTTCCATCAGCTCATCTGCCAGAGATACCGGATGCTCCATAACCTCCAGAAGTTTTTTACCTTCCAGTTTCTCGATCGGTGTTGTGATGATCGCTGCTTTGGAGTTAATCTCACGAAGCAGTTCCAGTGATGCCTGTGCTTTTGCTTCGTCAACAATATCTGTACGACTCATGATGATCGCTCCGGCATATTCAACCTGATTGTTGAAAAATTCACCGAAATTTCTCATATACATTTTGCATTTCTTTGCATCAACAACAGTAGTGTAGCTGTTCAGAACCAGTCCTGTTTCTTCTTCTACGCCCTGTACTGCTTTAATGACATCAGATAATTTGCCGACACCAGATGGCTCGATCAGGATTCTGTCCGGGTGATATTTGCTGATAACTTCTTTCAAAGATGCACCAAAGTCACCAACCAGTGAGCAGCAGATACATCCTGAGTTCATTTCACGGATCTGGATTCCGGCTTCTTTCAGAAATCCTCCATCAATGCCGATCTCACCAAATTCATTTTCAATCAGTACGACCTGCTCCCCCTGAAAGGCATCTTTCAGAAGTTTCTTGATCAGTGTTGTTTTACCGGCTCCAAGGAAACCGGAGATAATGTCAATTTTAGTTTTTTCCATGATTGCATTTCCTCTCTTTCTGCCCATGGGCAAAATGATTGCTAAATTACTTTATATTATTTGTTTTATATCACTAACTTATAACGCAATTTGACCAGGAGGCATAAAATACCCCCTGGTTATTATCCCTTCATATGGGTAATGGGGACATGAACCAGTCACGTCCCCACTCTATACTCTCTAAAATCAACCGTTGATCATGAAGCTGAGAAGTTTGTCGATATCTTCTTTCTCATATGCTACGATCTCAAGTTCCGGAATTTCTCCGCCGGAGAAGATGTTTGCAAGAGATACATACTGGGACAGTTTGGATTTGAGGTTCAGTCTGTCACCTTCACCTGTTACCAGTTCAACTTTGCCCTGGCAGCTGTCTACTACTTCAAAAAATTTCTCGATGTCTTTAATATTAGATACTTTCATTGTAAATCTCCTTTCAAAATCTTTATTTTTTATGTTCAACTTACTGCATTTCATGTAAATACTGAGTTTCCAAATGATTTTCCTCAGTTGCGTTCAGTATAACCTATATTTTCTTAAATTGCAACGATTTTATTTGTTAAATTTATATAATTATCGATGTGCAAAATTGGTTAACTTTCACAATAAAATATCAATAAGTAAACACCGCAACACCATATCCTGGCAGTGGATAGTCAAACGAAAACTCTCTGTGATCACATTCCTGTGCCTCTGCTTTAAATACCTCCGGTTTCTCCAAAAGTCCATGTTCATTCATGATCAGTTTATACTGTTTTTTCTTTGGAACACCGACACGATAATCCGGGCGGTCAACCGGCGTAAAGTTTACAATAAACAGAAGGTTATTTCTCTTTGTAGGAGATTTTCTTACCAGACTGAAAATACTTCTGTATGCATCGTCTGCATTGATCCACTCAAATCCGTCAGGATCGTTGTCCCCTGCATACAATGCAGGATACTTTGTATACATATGTAAAAGCGTCTTTACAAACTCCTGAAGATCCTGATGTGGTTTTTCATTCAGAAGATACCAGTCAAGCTCCCTCTCCTCACTCCATTCACGCAGCTGTCCAAATTCCTGTCCCATAAACAGAAGTTTTTTGCCTGGATGGAACAGCATAAATGCATACGCAGCTTTCAAATTACGAATCTTTTCTTCCGGATAGCCTGGCATCTTATTAACCATAGAACATTTCAAATGTACGACTTCATCATGCGAGATGACAAGGACATATTTTTCACTGTATGCATAAGTCATAGAAAATGTCATCTTATTGTGATTGTCCTTACGGAAATATGGATCCAATTTCATGTATTCAAGAAAATCATTCATCCATCCCATATTCCATTTCAAAGAGAATCCAAGTCCTCCATCTTCAGCTTTTCCGGTAACCTGTGGCCATGCGGTAGATTCTTCTGCTATCATGACCGTTCCATGATTTCTTCCAAGTACAACGGTATTCAAATGTTTGAAAAACTCAATTGCTTCAAGGTTTTTGTTATCACCATATTTATTAGCAACCCACTCGCCATCCTTCTTTCCATAATCCAGATAAAGCATAGATGCTACTGCATCAACACGAAGTCCGTCTACATGACACTCTTCAATCCAGTAGAGTGCATTGGCAATCAGGAAGTTTTTGACCTCCGGACGGCCATAGTTATAAATCTTGGTTCCCCAGTCCGGATGTTCTCCCTGTCTCGGATCTTCATGTTCATATACTGCTGTACCGTCAAAATTTGCGAGGCCTTGTGCATCTTTCGGAAAATGTGCCGGTACCCAGTCCAGAATAACTCCAATCTTATTACGGTGCAGATAATCGATCATATACTTGAAATCCTGAACAGAACCATAACGGGAGGTTGGTGCATAATATCCTGTGACCTGATATCCCCATGAGCCATCAAACGGATGCTCGGCAATTCCCATAAGTTCTACATGTGTATAACCCATTTTCTTTACATAGGCAGCAAGTTCATGTGCCAGTTCACGGTAATTATAAAATCCCGGATCATCTTCATCTTTTGCTTCATGTTTCTTCCAGGAACCGGGGTGTACCTCATAAATGGCCATAGGATCTCTGATTTCATCAAATTCCGGACGTCTTTTCATCCAGGTAGTATCTTTCCATTTATAATCAGAAATGTCCGCAATTCTGGATGCAGTGCCAGGTCTCAGTTCTGCTTCATTGCCATATGGATCAGCTTTGTATAATTCTTCACCATGATAGCCGATAATATAGAATTTATAGAGATCTCCAACCTTTGCTCCGGGTATAAATGTCTCATATACCCCAATTGGTCCGACTTTCTTCATTGGATTTGCCTGTGTATTCCAGTTATTAAACTCTCCAACAACAGAAACTGATCTGGCATTTGGTGCCCACACAGCAAAATATACACCTTTCTTACGCCTCTGTATCGTCGGATGGGCTCCTAATTTCCTGTAAATGTCATAATGGGTTCCCTGTCCGAACAGATACTGATCCAGCTCTGTAAACTGCAACTTCTCTCCCATTCAAACGTACCTCCCTTAACAGCTATTTTATTCCGGCACTCTTTACAACTCTGCGCCTCCCATCAGCATTATGCACATTTATCATGCTGATATTTTGCATTTTTATAGACATATTATACCAATCCATAATGTTCCCGTCAATTAAAATAAGAAATTACAAGTACACAAAAAGAGGACTTGTCCGATTGCGCTTTCGAACTTGTCCTCTTTTGTGGATTCTTATTTTATATAGAATTAATATCCTGTATCATACCCATCTCCGGAGTCCTCATCTGCATAATCACTTCCATCTCCGGAACTGTCATCATAAGATCCATCGTCTGAGCTGTTATCTCCGGAACTGTCATCTGATGAACTTCCATCCCCGGAAGAGTCATCGCCTCCTGAGCTGTCATCTCCGGAAGAACTGTCGGAACTCTCATCACTTCCATCACTGACATCACTGCTGTCCGAAGATCCTGTATCACTTACATCAGAACTATCTGTTGAGCCGTCATCTGAGGTAGTACCATCTGATACCGCTGTACCATCACTGCTTCCGTCAGAAGAACCACTGTTATATCCTGCAACGATACCCTTCTGAAGTGAACTGTCCCAGAAATCAGAATAGTTTGCATTCTGTAAAGTAACTCCCTTGGCTGCTGCAAGCTCACTGACTGTCATCAGTTTATAGCCTTTGGCTACCAGTTCCGGGATCATCTTGATCGCAGCCTGTACGGATGGCTCATGAATATCATGCATCAGAATGATCGAACCGTCAGTAAGATCTCCGTTCATAATCTCATTATAGTCTTTGTCAACATCCTTATAACTCCAGTCAAGAGAATCCAGCGACCATGTAAAGAATGGTTTCTGTACAGTAGCAATGATATCATCACTCCAGTTTCCATATGGTGCTCTGGCAACACTTGCCTTCTGTCCACATGCCTTCTCCAGAGCTGCATCTGTATCTGAAAACTCTTTGGCAACTGCATCCATATCAAGATCATACAGATTCAGATGATCCCAGGAATGAGATCCGATCTCACATCCAATGTCTACCATTCGCTGAACTTCGCTCTGCCAGTTCTCAACATTCTGTCCGAGCATAAAGAATGTCGCATGTGCATTATTCTGTTCCAGGCAGTCCAGAAGCTGGTCTGTATACTCTCCCGGGCCATCATCAAACGTAAATGCAATTCTTGTCTTATGCTGACTCGGATCATACGTTCCGTCATCATTGAAATAATAATCATCAAATCCAACGCTCACCCATCCGGTCTGTGCATAACCATTGTCTCCAAAATAATATGTAGAACCATCTATTTCCTGCAGTCCACCTGCATAATATGTACCATCCACATTCTGATACCATTTACCGTTCTCATCCTCATGCCAGCCAGCAGTCAGCTGAGAAGCCTTTGTCAGATCACTCGCACCCTTCAGCGGTTTACGGATTGCTGCATTTGTGTCTTTTTCTATCTGTGTCTCAGTTCCTGAATCTCCTGTATTGATATTCGCATTCGTATCTGTTTCTGCCTGTACCTGTGCCGGTTTATCTGTATTTTTCCCTCCGACCCGATTAATGACCGGAAGAATAATTCCCCGTATTACAAATATGAATACGAGTATCACAGCCACAACATACGCGCCTTTTTTCATCATCTGACGACGTCTTATCTGCTGTTGCTTTTTGCGCATTCGTTCACGCAATACCCTTTTATCCATCTACTCCACCTGCTGTATTTTCTATAACTTTTTTGTCTATTTATTATCATAACGCATTTAATTCTGAAATACAATCACAATTCCTGAACTAAATCAAGTTATTCTGTGAATGATGATCCAATACTTCAGCAGGTATATCAGATAACTCTTTTTAATTCAAAATTCTCTGTTAACAGAAGAATATCTGCCTCTTTACCTGTATGAACAGACCCTGTTCTGTCATAAATCCCAATACTTCTTGCCGGATTTCTCGTGGCTGCAAAAATTGCCTGGTCTACAGGCACACCAAATTCTATTGCTTTGCACATACAGCCAAACAGATTTGTCGCAGATCCTGCAAGTGTTCCGTCTTTCAGCACTGCCTTGCGGTCCTTCACAGTTACTTCCTGTCCGCCAAGCTCATATGTACCGTTTTTCATCCCTGTTGCACGCATGGAATCACTGATCAGGATGACTCTTTCCGGTCCGAACATTCTGAACGTTGCTCTGATTACAGCCGGATGAATATGATAGCCATCACAGATCAGTTCGACCATACATTCCGGATCATCCGAAGCCGCTCCGATCAGTCCCGGTTCTCTGTGGGCCAACGGCTGCATCGCATTATAAAGATGCGTTACATGATGTGCCCCCAGTGCCATTGCTTCTGACGCACATTCATAATCTGCCGCTGTATGTCCCAGAGATATCTGTACTTCACTCTGCATTTTCCTGATAAATTCCATCGCACCGCTGACATTCGGTGCCAACGTTACCAGTTTAATCCTTCCACCGGATACTTCATTCAATTCCCTTACAAAATCTGCATCCGGTTCCGTGATCCATTCTTCGACATGTGCGCCCTTCTTAACAGGATCCAGAAACGGTCCTTCCATATTGATACCTGCAACCGTTGCTCCATCGCCGGACTTTTCTGCTTCCCTGATCCCTTTGAAAATCTTCTTAAGCTGTTCCTTCGGAAGTGTCATGGAAGTCGGACAATATGATGTTATTCCACTTTGTCTCTCATATCTTAAGATTTTTTTCAGACCTTCCGGATCACCGTCAGAAAAATCTTCCCCATATGCTCCATGGCTGTGGATATCCACAAGACCGGGAATCACCATAAGACCCTCGGCATCTATAACTTCCTCTTCAGCGGTTGCTTCAAATGCCTCTGTCAGTCTGTGATTTCTGATATAAAGTGTTTCCTTGCGAAAACTTCCATCTTCCTGAAAAACATTTCCATTTTTTATGATCATCCTTCATTTGCCACATCATCTTCCGATGCAGTTTCCTCACTTTCTTCTGCAGTGTCACTGCTATCTTCCTCTGACGCATTATCTTCTATAGTGTCTTCTGCAGCATCAACTCCTGTGTCTTCACTTTCCGGATCTGCATCTTCATTTGCCACATCAGCTTCTGTTGCAGAAGTTTCATTTACTGTCGCATTATCCACTATAAAACGTTCCACACGCATCAGTGCCAGTGATTCATTTACTTCCTGTTCACCATAATATGCAACCAGCTGATCAAAACTCTCATAACCATATTCTGATAACAGTTCGTCTTTTAATGTCTGTATATCGTCATCATCAAGGCTGAGTCCTTCTGCATCCATGATTCCCTGAACAATAAGGTTCTGTTCCACTTTGGATTCTGCATACTGCTGGCAGTCTTCCTCATAATCTTCTTCAGACATTCCCTGAGCCTTAAGGAAATCAGACATTTCCATACCTGCTTCTTTGACATAATTTTCATTGAGTTTTTTGTATGATTCAACCGCCTTATCCACATCTTCTTCCGGATATTCTTTTACTTCAGAATTTGCGAGTACTTCGCTCCAGGCATTACTGTAAAGATCATAATCTGCTGATTTTGTCTCATTTTCTTCGAGTTCTTTTTTGACGGCTGCACGATACTCGTCAACTGTCTTGTATTCTGTATTGGCAGCTACCCACTCATCATTCAGTTCGGAAGGCCGCGCGAACTTCTGCAGCGTAACTTTAAACACAACCGGTTTACCGGCAACAGATTCTTCATAGTAATCATCCGGGAAAGTCAGGTCCAGTTCTTTTGTCTCTCCCTTTTTCATGCCAATGATTCCATCCTCGAATCCATCGATCATTCCGCCCTCGCCAATCACAAGATCATAATCTTCTGCAGAACCCCCATCAAATTCTTTTCCGTCTATCGTTCCGGTAAAATTAATCGTTACCGAATCGCCCTCTTCTACTGTTCCGTCATTTACCTCTGTTCCTTTTTCTTCAAGATTATAATCGATCTCTGCCTGTACATCATCATCCGTTACAGTAACCGATGCTCTGTCCAGTGTCAGTCCCTTATATTCTCCAATCGTAACATATTTTGAAACATCAGAAACAGACACCAGTCTGACTGCCGAAGCAGATGTTTTTTTATCTGAGGATGCAGAATCTTTTTTATTCCCTGTATCCTGTGTTGTCTCGGTTTTGGTTTCTTTTGTATCAGATCCGCCACATGCTGTAGCAGATAAAGCCATGCACATTACCAACATCGCTGCAACTGTTTTTTTCTTCATAATAAAACTCCTTTCAAATCTGCATATCACATTTCTGGTACCGGTGTCGGTCTGGAAGAATCCCATACCTCAGATACATCAAAAAGATCGCTCAGCATATCCGGGTTATAATACATTCTGTAACCATCCAGATTTCTTCTTCCCTGTCGGAAATACTGATCTGTGATCTGTACAAAGTACTGACTGGAATCTACATTACAGAAGTAGTCATAACCCGCACTCTTATAATACTGAAATTTCGGATTATCAGAAGAGTAACCTTCCCAGTCACCAATATCTGCACCAAACGCAAAGATGATCATATCTGTATCTCCAAGGATCGGGGCTACATTTGCTTTCCATTTCTCATCGTCTGTCTTAAGATCCTCAGCAGAACGCTCTGTTGCATTCATATGTCCCCAGGTATGACTTGCGAATTCCCATCCCTCTGCCTTCATGGCATCTGCCACTTTGGTCGCATCTTTTACATCCTGGTCATAATCGAAATCAGGATGATCTTCCAGGAATTTCTTCTGGTCATTCTGAAGGTTTTCGCCGGTCTTATATGCACTGTCTGTTCTGTATCCCAGTACTCCGTTATAACCGGTCATCGCAAGGATTCCCTTACGTCCATGATAGGAAAAATCCGGATGTTCTTTGATAAAAGAATCCAGAAGCGGTACCAGATCATAATCTCCGACTAAAACATTTCCGTCAGCATCAACATATTCGTTCTTTACCTCTCCATTCTCGTCAAGTACAAGTTTGGATGCACAGCCATCGCCGTCCATATAATGGTAATAGCTGACATCATCCTGCGAAAGGACAAACGGAATCTTACCCTCCGGAACCATGATCTTGCCCCTGCTCATCGTACCGTCTTTATTTACCGTTGCCATATCATGTGGACTTACCAGTACATAGCCCTTGTCATACATGATCTGAATGATCTTATTAAACTCACTGACTGTTGTCATGACCTGATTATAATTTCCGGATTTTGAATCTCCATCAAATGCTCTGGATGTGTCCTCGATCAATGTATGAAAAAATACATGTGTGATTTTTTCAAGAGGATATTCAACCAGTGATTTTTTCGCAATCTGGCATTTTGCAGCAAGATCCATGTAATCTTTATTTTTTGTAAAATCATCCTGCTTTTTCAGCAATTTGATTGCCTCATCATAATTATACTGCTGATACATGATCGTTGCCTGATCAAGCACAGAATCAGAAGTTTCTGTGTCTGCAGATTCTTTTGAATCCTCTGCATCTGCATAAACGTTCTGTATCATTTTAGATCTTATGCCGTCTGTAACCGGCAGATAACCACTTCCCCCTGTCAGTGCTGCTGCAGTAAGTACTGCTGTAAGTATTAATGCTCTTTTTTTCATTCTTTATCCCCTTTTATCAGTTATGCCATTGGCGGCACCGGTGTCGGTCTTACCGGATCAAAAACACTCTTTACATCAAAAAGATCCTCCAGAAGCTCCGGGTGGTAATACATACGGTATCCGTCCAAATTTCTTCTCCCCTGACGGAAATACCGTTCTCTTATCTGTACATAATATTTACTTGAATCTACATTGCAAAAATAATTGTATCCTGCACCTTTTAAATATTCGAATTTATCGCCGTGATAATCCTCCGGTCCACAGAGGTCTGTACCAAACGCAAATATAATGATATCTGTACCTCCGATCAGCGGATCTACATTATCTTTGAATTTCCGGGTATCGGTCTGAAGTGTTTCCAGTCCTATCTGCCCTACATTCTGATGCCCCCAGGTGTGACTTGCAAAAAGCCATCCCTCTGCTTTCATGGCATCTGCGACTTTCTTGGCGCCCTCTCTTTCTTTCGCCAGGCTGAAATCAGGATGTGCATCCAGCCATTCAACCTTATTGGCATCCAGATCATCCGGACGTGTCTCATAGCTCTGGTCTGTACGATATCCTAAAATACCATTATAACCAGTAAGTGCCACAATTCCTTTTGCTCCTCTGTATGAAAAATCCGGATGTTCTTCTACAAAACGGTCGATCAGTGGAACCATATCATAATCTCCGACAGAAACGCTTCCATCATCCTCTATATATTCGTTCCGGATTTTTCCATTCTCATCAACAACCAGCTTCGATGCATATCCATCACCATCCATATAATGATAATAACAGACATCGTCCTGAGAAAGAACAAACGGAATCTTCCCTTCCGGGAGAAGGATCTCTCCTTCTGTTATATTGCCATCAGCATCTGCCTTAGCCATATCATAGATACTGACCATGACATAGCCTTTCTCATACATAGTCTCTGTAATCTTGTTGAATTCATCGATCGTTGTCATAACTTGATTGTAATCAGCTTCTTTATAGTCTCCATCAAATGCTTTAGATGGATCTTTTATCAGTGTATGATAAAAAACATGTGTAACTTCTTCCAGTGGCCAGGACTTACAGGAAGCTTTTATTTCTTCATATTGTTTTACCGCATCCTGCATTTCTGTATTCTTTTTATAGCCACTGTATTTCTGAAGCAGGCTGATTGCCTTGTCATAATCATATTGTACTGCGAGAAGCTTCGCATCTGCCAGAATTTCCTCCGGGGTTCTCTCATCCACTTCCAGATCTGAACGACTCTGTTTCACCGAATCTGTCAAAGTCGGCTCCGATGAGTCCTTTTCTGCTGATTTTTTTGATGAAACCTGACTTTGCCTGCTTTCTCTGGTCACAAAACCGACGATTCCGGTGACTGCACTCACTGCTACCACTACGGTAACAACGGCCATGCTTCCCAATACGATCATTTTTTTTCTTCGTTCCTGCTTTTTTATGCGGTGTTTTCTTGCCTGGCGTCTCTCGCGAAGTGCCTTTTCCTGCTCTTCTGACAAACGTTCCATTTCTTTTATTTCATCTGAATACAGTTTATTCTGACTGGTATTTTTATTTCTGTCGTTTTTCTTCTCCATACTAACTCTCCAGGACCTTTGTTCTGTAATTCTTAGTGTACCCACAAATAAATTTATCTTTCAGATTTTTCTAAAAACCGTAAATTTATTATACCTGTTTCTCTGTACCTTTGCTACAACTTTTCCTGTTCTTTATGGAATTTTATGAATTTGTTTGCCTTTTGTAATAAATGATGTTAGAATATAATTCGCATGACATAAGTTTGTAAATTACATATTGAGGAGGGTATCTATGAGTACACTTACCATCGTCCTTCTTGTGATCCTGGTCGTTCTGATCGCTGCTCTGATAGCTCTTTATTTCTTTGGAAAAAAGGCTCAGAAGAAACAAGAAGAACAGCAGGCCCAGATTGAAGCTGCTAAGCAAACCGTTTCTATGCTGATTATTGATAAGAAGCGACTTCCGTTAAAAGAATCCGGTCTTCCTCAGATGGTGATCGACCAGGCACCGAAGCTGATGCGCCGTTCCAAACTGCCAATCGTTAAAGCAAAAGTCGGACCAAAGATCTCCGTTCTGATCGCAGATGAAAAAGTTTTTGATCAGATTCCGGTCAAAAAAGAAGTCAAGGCCGAAGTCAGCGGTTTATATATCGTTGGCGTTAAAGGAATCCGTGGTTCCCTGGAAACACCGGCTCCTAAGAAAAAAGGCTTTTTCAAAAGATTACTCAACAAATAAGGACACATGCAAAATGCCTGAGAGAATCATCTCCCAGGCATTTCTTTTTTCTCTTTAGTTCTATCAATACTTATTACAATATAAGATTCTCCGAATCTCTGGACTGTGCCTGAACCGTAAGATAGCAGTCAGCCACATGTTCCTCATTCATATCCAGTGCATAATCAACTTTCAGATGAATATTATCCTCTTCTTCCTGCAATTCCAAACCGGTTGCTGCAATCCCCATCTGAAGTGTTCCAAACGGTGTAGAATAAAATGTCATATTTTTCTTACCCTGTTCGAAAACCATATGTACATTTACCTGCCCCTGCTTGCGGACTTCCACTCCCTGCGCCGACATCTTGATATAGTTGACCGTCGGTTCTGCCGTATCGTCCATCATTTCTTCATAACGAAGATAATGGCTTCCATTTCGATAATAATACTGTCCTGGGACAACGATCTCGATTGGTTCCTGTTCCTCTTCCGGATCCATCATCTGAAGTCCGCGTACATGTATAAGTACATCTTTTTTCATATATCTCTCCTGATTCTGATAATTATCAATATTTTTCAATATCAATTTTCTTAGTCATTTCCACATCATACGGAAGAATCGAATTGGCAAATTCCTTAAACTCATCTGCAAGATCACTTACATAAAATCGATAAGGAAATTCCTCTTCCTGCTGTCCGGTACTGAGCATATTTGTTTTCTGCAGAAGATTCTTCAGTTCCAAAGCCGTCTCATACGCTGGATTTACCAGTCTTACTTTTTCTCCCATAACTTCCCGGATCGTAGATCGGATCAGCGGATAATGCGTACAGCCGAGAATCAGTGTATCCACATCTTTATCTTTCAGTTCCTGCAGATATCGGTTTGCAACTTCTACGGTCACCGGATCATGCAGCCAGCCTTCCTCTACCAGAGGTACAAACAGTGGGCAGGCCTTACCGATCACCGTAATTTCCGGATCCAGTTTCTTCAGATAAGCTTCGTGAATTCCACTGCCAACTGTGCCGACCGTACCGATCACACCAACTCTTTTATTGACCGTCTCTTCTGCAGCAACCTTTGCTCCTGCTCCAATCACACCAAGAACCGGTATATCCTGTTCATGCTGTACCGCATCAAGCGCAAATGCACTTGCTGTGTTACAGGCGATCACAATTGCTTTCACCTGCTGTTCTTTCAGAAAATGAATGATCTGTCTGGAGTAGCGAATAACCGTATCTCTGGATTTACTGCCGTATGGAACTCTGGCTGTATCACCAAAATAAACAATCTTTTCCGAAGGAAGATTACGCATGATCTCACGTGCCACTGTCAGGCCACCTACTCCGGAATCAAACACACCGATCGGTGCATCTCTATCTATCTTCATATGTAATTCTCCAGTTCTGTTTTATATGTTCGAAAAAGTAAAATGAACTTTTCCGAACATATCGATATCTTACCACCTCTCAATAGCTTTCGCAAGCCAGAAGGATATCTTTGGCCTCTGTTCTGATGGAAATTTTTCGACATCGCAGCCATACTGATCCCATTCTGAAAAACAGAACTCCGGATAAATACTGCCCCACCATGCCAGAACATTTTTCTGCGATCCCCTCCATTGTATTCCACACAGCAGACTGATGACTATCATTCCTGTTATCATAGAGAGCAGGATTCTGTTTTCTTTTTTGTATATCTGTTTCATCCCGGAACCTCCTGTTTCTTTTTGTTATTTGCTTTGCAAAATAATATTCTTTCAGAAGTATTCCCCAAAATCGCCATATTATTCCAGCCAGACCTGGATCTGATCTTCGGAAAGTGTAATTTTCGGAAGTTTCTTTAAAGTTCCATTCTGATACCACTGATAATAGACCTGCCGCAGAGTCACACCATTTTTCTGTTCTCTGTCCATTCGGTTTTCCATAAGACCTGTAATATATTCTCCGACCGATGTTCCACCTTCCTTCCAGCCCAGCAGTTTTTCCGGTTCCTGCGTCTGAAATACATATATATTTTCTCCTGCCAGCGGTTCTTCTCTGATATATTCAAAAAAATCTTTCCACATATCGGTTTCAGTCAGGTCCTGACTCAGTATCAGTATCTGCAAATGTCCGATATCCAGATATTTTTCCTGGGATCTTTCATAACGACTTTTTATTTCCTCAAAACTTTTCCCACGGACCTGGAGTGTCTGATTGCCATCCTCTTCCTCTTTTCCCTGACCGGTCGCTCTGGGAAGATCCGGCATTGCATAGGTCAGAATGTATTCTCCCTCAGACACATCAACTCCCATAGCCAGCGGATACATTCTCTTTTCCGGTTCTATTCCGGCACAACCGGTACAGCTCAGAATAAATACCATTAAAACAGCCACTGCAGAAGCTGTTTTTTTTCTTCTCTTTTTCTGTCCCCGGAAAAGCAGACAGATCTGGATCAGCACCAGTCCCGGAACAAAAAATGTTCCCAGATACATTTTGTAGAAATCTGCGATCCCTCTGTCATCTATTCTGACAAAAGAAAACGCATAAATTACTATGGGAAGCCAGTATTTTCCGCTTCTCAGATGCACCGTATCCAGTATACGGATTCCGTAATGGAAACAGCTTCCCAGTGCAAAAAAAAGCCCGTACAATAAAAAACCAATCCAGAGTACATCAAACCTGGCAAGTACATTTCCCGGCAGGTCTGCTCCTGCCATCAGCGGAAGGACCGGATAAAGTTCTTTCTGTATCCGTCCCCACCCCAATACAGAAGGCAGGATAAAAAGAATAAGCAGTAAAATTCCGCTGACTGTTAGAATGGCCGATGTTACAGTTTTGCCGGAATTTCCTCTTTTTTCCACATTCTGCAATACAAACGGAAGAAGGCTGATTCCCGAAAAAGCACACACCACATCATACGTGCTGTAAACGATCTCCTTTCCCCACAATCGACTTTCCCGCAGCATTTCTTTCAAATATTCTGCATTCCCCTGCCCGATACACAACAGCAGCATAAGTATGATCACAAATAAAAAAATTCCTCCCGAGACACCGGCCATCCGCCCTCTGCGCTGCATCCCATGATCTGCACCATATGCACAGACTACAACCGCCCAGAAAATCAGCCATCCGGTTGCAATCCCTGATACTGCCCACACCGGTACGATCTGCTCAATAAGTGAAAGAATATAAACTCCTGTCATGATCAGATATATTAAAAAAAAGATTCCCAACAGGCTGCCTTTCAGCTTTCCCATTATTTTTACAGGATCTGCATAACAGTAAGAAGTTCTCATCAGAAAAAAGACATACAGCAAAAGGATCAGAACTGCAGCCATGATGCCCACTGCTCCAGACAGTCCCTGTTCTCCGTTATATCCCGGAATACAGATCAGAAGTGGTGCAAGAAAAGAAAGTATAATCTGATGATACAACTGTCTGTGTGATATACGATTGTTTTCTGCATACTTCATGACTCACGCCCCTTCCTGTCTGTAATCTTTCGCAGACGGATACTCTGTTCCTTTCTTGCATAGACCGGCCTGTATTTTCTGGCTTTGAAAGGTATTCGAAAAATACCATTACCTGTCTGTCTAACGGATTGTTCTTCCACAAAAGGCACCAGATACGGTATTCCAAAGCTCAACAGGCCTGACAGATGTGATACTGTAAGATAGATGCCAAGGACAACTCCATATATTCCAAGATAGCCTCCCAGAATCAAAAATCCATATTTCAGCAGGCGAAAAGCAGCTGCAAATTCTTCATCCGGTATGACCATAGATCCAAGTGCCGTAAGTGCTACGATCATAACAACAATAGGACTTACCAGATTGGCACTGACTGCCGCATCTCCTATGATCAGGCCGCCTACTATTCCGATTGCATTTCCAAGTGCACCGGGTACCCGGACTCCGGCTTCCCGTATCAGTTCAAAAGCGAGTTCCAGTAAAACCAGTTCTGTCACACTTGAAAAAGGTACTCCCTCCCTTGCATCTGCAAAAGACAGCAAAAGATTCGTTGGCAATATCTGTGTATGAAACCGGATCACTGCCAGATACAATCCCGGAAGCAATGTTGCTGTCAGCAATGCCAGATAACGCAGTATTCGAAGAAATGTTGCCATCTCAAAATGATGATACCAGTCTTCACTGCTCTCCATAAAACTGCTGAATGCACCTGGCAGGATCAGGGCAGACGGAGAATTATCACACAGAAGTGCGATTTTTCCATTGAGAAGTTCCAGTGCCGTCCGATCCGGGCGTTCCGTCACCTGATACTGCGGAAAAGGCGAATACCAGGGTTTCTCAGTCAGCTGTTCCAGCATTCCACTGTCCAGAATTCCATCTATTTTGTATTCCTCCAGCCTGTTTTTGACCTCTTCCAGAAGTTCTTCATGTACCAGATCTTCGATATACAGTATCTGAATCGTTGTATTGGAACGGACTCCACTCTGATATTCTTCTACTTTCATTCGGGTATCACGGATTCTTTTGCGTACAAGTGCAGAATTTGTCTTTACCGAATCTGAGAAACCTTCCCTGGAACCACGCAATACCTTTTCTGATTCTGCCTCAGAGACTCCCATATCCGGGTACCCTTTGCTGGAGATTTTCATTGCCTTATTGTAACCATCTATAAAAAACACTGCATTTCCAGACAGGATTGCTCCAAAAACTTCATCCATATTTTCCAATTTCTGCACATCTGCAATGCCCAGACTGTTATTTTTGAGAAATTCCTGTATTTTTTCCGGCGGTATTTTCCAGAAATGATTGATCATTTTTCCAATCGCTGAATCATCCAGCATCATATTCGATACCGTAACTTCAATATAAACCATAAGGCAGTCCACTTTACGATCTTCTCCCAGACGCATCGGACGTACAAGAATATCTGCACAATTTTCGCACTGCTTTCGGATATATACCTCATTATCTCTCAGATTTGACGAAATCCTGATCTGCTCTGTTTCTTTTACTGATCCTTCTACTGCTTCTCTCATCATTTCCTCCTGAAGACAGATACCTGCTATAATAAATAAAAAAAGAGATACACTTTATGCATCTCTTTTAGAATAACCAGATTATAAGATTTTATGTGTGCAGACACTGCTGACCGTTCTATTTATGAACCTGTCGGTTCTGTGTCTCTTCACGGATAGACCGTATGATTGCCTCCCGCTGATTCTCAATATGCTGATAGGAAATCTCCTGTGCCTGTTTTACATCACGATTACGGATTGCTTCGTAAATTTCTTCATGTTCTTTGACGAGAAGATTTCTTGTCTCTTCATCCTTCAGATACTCCACACGGTAACGATAAATCTGTTCCCGAAGATTATTCAATACCTGATTCAGTCTTCTGTTATCAGAAGATTTATAAATCACTTCGTGAAATGCCACATCGGCCTCTGCAAGCTTGACCAGATTACCCTCTGCCATAGTTGCTTCGAAGTCTTTGGCCGCTTTCCACAATTCCGCCAGCTGTTCCTCTGTCATACGTGCACATGCATTTTCAATAGAAAGATTTTCCAGAGCAATTCGAACTTCCAGAACATCATTCAGATCTTTTTCTGTGATATTGGCAACCTGTGCACCTCTTCGGGGAATCATCACAACCAGACCTTCCAGTTCCAGTTTTCGCATAGCTTCCCTTACCGGAGTCCTGCTGACACCAAGACGTTCTGCAAGTGCAATTTCCATCAGTCGTTCTCCTGGCTTCAGTTCACCTTTTAAAATTGCTTTACGGAGTGTATTAAATACAACATCGCGTAATGGCAGATATTCATTCATGTCTACAGAAAAATCATTTATCATAAGTACTTCCCCTTTCTTACTTTTTATTGTATATCTGTGTTGCAAATACAGTTTTCGCCAGATGACTGTTGCGAAGCGCTTCCGTAGCTTCCCGAAGTTTACTGCGGTCATCAAATATTCCAAAGACGGTCGGTCCGCTTCCGCTCATCATTGCCTTAAGCGCACCGTTCGCTTCCATAAGATCTTTAATCTCCTGAATAACCGGATACTGACTGATGATTCCCGGTTCAAAAACATTTTGCATTTTCGCAGTAAGACTGTGAAGATCCTGATTCTCAATGTCACTGATCATTCCATCAATATCCGGGTGCGACTGAATCTGATCCAGATGAAGATTTTCATAGGCAAGTTTTGTGGAAACATTGATTCCCGGTTTACCAACCAACACATAGCATTTCGGCAGTCCCGGAAGTCTGGTCAGCTTCTCTCCAATTCCTTCTGCAAGTGCAGTTCCACGCATAACACAATACGGAACATCCGCACCAACCTGTACTGCCCTCTTCATCAGTTCCTCTTCACTTAATCCAAGACGAAACAGGCGATTCACTCCTACAAATGCTGCAGCTGCATCCGAGCTTCCTCCAGCCATACCAGCTGCCACCGGAATAAATTTCGTCAGCTTCATAGAAAGGCCTTCTTTGATATCAAATTCATCCATAAGAAGTTTTGCTGCTTTATATACCAGATTTCTTTCATCTGACGGGACATATGGAAGATTGGTAGATAAGGAGATCCCCGGTTCTTCCTTCTTCCGGATATCCAGAAGATCATACATCTGGATCGTCTGCATGATCATTCGAACCTCATGATATCCATCCTCTCTTTTGCGAAGAACATCCAGTCCCAGATTAATCTTGGCCATTGCACGTAAACGCATAAATTCACCTTCCATCCTTTGTACTTTTCGTTCCTTTGTACTTTGTATACAAACATGATCTGGCTATATTTTAGCCGATTTTCATACTAAATTCAATATTATTCTTCGACTTTTTTCACCAGAAGAAGTGGTGTTCCGGAAGATACCTCATCCCCGTCCAGATCATTCATCTGCATGATCTCCTCCACCGTTGTATAAAATTTTTTCGCAATATTCCACAATGTATCACCTGGTTTCATGATATACACTGTAATTCCCGGCATATTCCGGATTTTTTCCTGATCCAGTGGAATTTCTTCAATTTTTTCAAGGATCATCTCCTCACTGCACTGGATCACAAGCACATTCAGTCCTATCGTCGCCCGGATCTCAATATCATTGCTGTCTACCATTGTCGTTGAAAGCTGTTCCAGTTCCGTATGCAGATAATATACACTGTTTTCTGTAATGCCTTTGGCTTCAACTACGTGACTGAACGGCAGCATTGCTTCCATGGAATAAAACGGCATTTCATCATTTTCTACAATATACAGCACTTTTAGTCGTACAATTCCTTCTGCCAGAATTCCATCTTTAACGATTTGGATTTTGTCTATTTTTATTTTGCCCTGGCTGTGACAGATCTGAAGGATCTTCCCCTGTGTCTCTTTGACTTCTATCCTGTCTGCGATCCTGCATCGGGAGAAATTACGGACAAGAAGACTTTCCAGTATCTCTTTCCGACCTTTTGGCATACACTGACGAAACGGTGTATACACATCCATGATGACCTCATGATCTTCTTCCTGATAAAGCTTCATATCCAGTTCCAGTACAACATCTGCCTGAAGCTTTCTTTCTTCTCCATCCGCATCCGGTTTTACCTCCAGGGTCTGATTGATCACAGCAGCTTCCAGATTTGGGATCATTTCCGAAATACAGCCCGAGCACTCCACCTCTCCATTAAATGGTATAGAATGTTCTATCCACTGGAGCGTTCCACTTTCATCATCACCTGTATATAATGCAAAAATAAAAAGTTCTCCTTTGGCTTTTACACTGTTTTCTTCCGGTCTGAGATCCAGTCCACGAACTTCTGTTGTATACCAGAGCAGCTCTGCTATATTAGGTTTGTTCGATACAAGTGTTATTTCCTCTTTCAGGCGCATAGTATCCTTTTTATGTATTACAAGACTCAGTACACGCATTGTTTTTTTCTGCACAGATACTGTCTCATCATCAAGAGATACCGGAAGCCGTACTCCTGTCAGCTCATCTACAGAAGCAAAAAAAGTAACCACTGCTTTAATATTCATTTTTCTGGAATGGATGATATGAATGCTCAGATCCTCAATTTCCCATTTCAGGCACATTTTATCCCCGTTGACTATTCCATCCAGATTCAGTGTCTCTTCCATTGGAAGATTTGCAGAAAGACTGTAGATCCTGCCATCCTCCTCACCGACATAAAGAAGATCTGCCTGCAGTTTTCCTTTCAGAAATGCATGCCCTTCATTCAGGCGCACTTCTTCTACTGTCATCTCCCCCTTATTCTGAATCATACGTCCAATGTCCGGTTTTACATCCGGTACATTGTAATCCACATCAAATGTTACCTGGCTGGATGCCTTGCTCTTTGTCCTTAATATCTGAATATCTTCTTTTTTTAATTCCACAATTCCATCCTCCCGTCTCACTGAAACTGCACCGGACCATCCCGGTATTCTGTCTTTATCACAATATACGGATATGACGGTTCCCCGCCCTGAATCTTTTCCGTCGGACCGATCAGTTTTGTTTCAAAAAAAACTGCATTTGAAGATGCAGAAAGTTCTTTTACCTGAATGCTGTATCCTCCACTCATCTGTCGACCATACCCTTTTGCCAGAAACAGCTCCGTTCCCTTCTGATAGGCAATCTGAAATTCTGTTTCCTTCTTTTCTCTGATCAGCTCCTGCATTTCTTCCGGAATCTGGGAATCCTCGATCACGGTATATGCAAGTGGTGTTTTATTTTCTTCCTCGATCCGTATCATCTGACATCCGCCCAACATAAGAAAAAGCACTGCCAGACACAGCAGAGAAGCTGCTTTTTTCATAAATTCTCTCATTTCCCGGTATTAGATTTCTTCAGTATGTATTCTATGCAGAGTATAAAACATTTATTGCAAGTATTTGCAAAATCACTTATACTTGTACCAGAGTCTTGCTATGCGGGACATCTTTTTGACAGAAAGAGGAATTCATTATGATTCGTTTAGTTATTGTTGCCATCACGGTCATTGGATTTCTGATTTTATCTATTCCAATCCTTTTCGTGGAATGGATCATCGGAAAATTTTCACCGCGAACAAAAGAGATCAGCTCTCTTCGTATTATCCAGGCAGTTTTTAAATTTATTCTGTGGGAAGCCGGAACCAAGGTCACGATAATCGGTGAAGAAAATGTCCCAAAAGACACACCAGTCCTTTATATTGGTAATCACAGAAGCTACTTTGACATTGTACTTTCCTACAGTCGCTGCCCGATCCGTACTGGTTATATTGCAAAGAAAGAAATGGAACGATATCCGCTTCTTTCCAACTGGATGCGCTATCTGCATTGCCTGTTTCTGGATCGTAAGGATATCAAACAGGGACTGAAAACCATCCTTACCGCTATTGAAAAGATCAAATCCGGCATCTCCATCTGCATCTTCCCGGAAGGAACCCGGAACAAAAACAAGGATGAACTGGAACTCCTTCCGTTCCATGAGGGAAGTTTCAAAATTGCCAGCAAATCCGGATGTGCGATCATCCCGATGGCGATGAACAATACCGCAGAAATTTTTGAGGCACATATGCCAAAGATCAAATCCACACATGTTGTTCTGGAATACGGTAAACCGATCTATGTAAAAGAACTTTCCAAAGAGGATCAGAAGCATCTCGGAACTTATACTCAAAATATCATTTACGAAATGCTTGAAAAGAATAAATCACTGGTATAAAAAAGGTATCATAAATACAGAAATATAGGAAATGATCTTCAAAGAATCTCTCCTTTGTCTGTATTTATGATACCTTATGTTTTTTATGTATGTATTTTAATAATTTTCAAAAGATAATCAACTGTTGTCGTTTATCTTTCATATTATCCAATATGTACTGCTCCGATCGCGCGGATGTCCATCGGATATACATTTTCTTTTCCAACAAATCTGGAAATATATTCTACGTAATTATCCTGTTCTTTTTCCGGCACGATTGCTGCGATAACACCTGCAAAACCGCCTCCATGAACACGGCATACACCTGCCCCGATCTTCTTGAGGAAGAGCTGAGTCAATGCAAGTGTTCTGGTAATCTTCTGCTCATGAAAATCTTTCATTGTGTAGCAGTTCTGAAGAAGTTCCCATGAAGATTTTCCTGACTCATCGATCAGTTCAAGGAACTTGTCATAATCATTGTGATGAATCGCATCTGCTGCATCTTCTACGCGTGATGTTTCTCCAAAGAAATGAAGTGCACGAAGGACGGCTCTGTCATCTTCAATTTCATTGCAGTGTTCAAGAAGTGCATCTACATTTGTTTCATGAAGAAGTTCCACACCAAGTACTTTTGCAACCGCTTTCATCTCACCAGGGATCTCAGAATATTCCTGACTAAGATCTGCATGACCTTTTCCTGTGTTTACAATAACAAGTCTGTATCCAAATTTTCCGAAGGAAAAATCCAGTTTGCTATATTTCAGGTTATCTCTGTCTGCAAAATCAAACAGTACCGGACCACCAACTGCACATGCCATCTGATCCATCATTCCGGATGCCTTGTCCCAGTATACATTTTCTGCGTACTGACCTACTTTTGCATAATCATTAAAGGACATTTTGCTCTCATTGAAAAAGTAATCAATAATCGTACAGATCAGCATTTCAAAAGAAGCAGAAGAGCTGACACCTGCTGCCGCAATAACATTGGTGCTAACATAAGCATCAAATCCACCTGTTTCAAAACCATTCTTCTGAGCACCTTCCATCATTCCTGCTACAAGTGCTGCTGTGCCTTTTTTGTAATTACTCTTGCTGAGTTTTGTAAGGTCAACTACGATTTCATCCCTGTATCCTTCACTTGTGATACGAATCACCTGTGTTCCATTCGGATAAGCTGCCCCTATCGTATCCAGGTTAATGCTTCCTGCAATTACTTTACCACCGTTATGATCTGTATGGTTACCAATGATCTCTGTTCTTCCAGGTGCTGTAAAGTATTCTGCCTTATCCTGCCCATAGATTTTTGAAAAATTATCTGCAAGATTTTTGAAACGTGCTCCGCTGATTTCTGTTTCCCCGTAAATTTCCTGAAGTTTTGCTGTTTCTGGTAAATTCATGATTTCATTCTCCTTTATATTTTTTACGATCTAAATACATCCTGTAATTTTATTATAACGTATCTATAGTAAAATTCCTTAATTAATCTGCGAAAAAATGGTAAAATCTTGCGTTTTATATAAAAATATGCCTATAATAAAAGAACACTATCTGTAATTTTATGCGTTTGACGCTACTTAACGGAGGCCAGAGTCCATGCAGATCATCACAAATCAGTTTCAAAAAGAATTAAAAAAACACGGCAGCGATCATTTTCCGTTTCTCGTCAGTTACCAGCGTTTATCAGAGTATGATTCCAATTCCTTCCTGTGGCACTGTCATCCGGAGATTGAAATCACCTATATAAAAAAAGGCTCGATGCATTACCGTGTGAATAATCGTTCCTTCCATCTGAAGGAAGGAGACATTATTTTCTGCAATTCCAATGCACTACATTCCGGTGAAATGGAGGATCAGGAAGACTGTTCTTATATTCCGATCACCTTTGATTCCAAGCTGATCTACGGCTTCTTTCAGAGTACGATTTGTACCAAATATGTAGATCCTGTCATACAGAATCTTGCCGTATGTGCCATGCATATCGATTATTCTGAAAACTGGCATACGATTTTTCGCGACCATATGCTGAAAGTCATCTCCCTGGACAAAGAAAAGCCTGATTTCTATGAGCTGGATATTTCCATACATATGCAGACTATGTGGAAACTGCTGGCAGAGCATTTTCCGCTTCAGGCTGTATCTCCCGCATCTGATCTCACAGAGTATGAACGTATCCGTAAAATCCTCTCGTATATAGAGCAGAATTATATGAACCGGATCACTCTTACAGATATTTCCGAAAATATACATCTGTGTGAAAGCGAATGCACCCGCCTGTTCAAGCGACATATGAATACTACACTCTTCGCTTTTCTTAAAGAATACCGAATCGAGCGAAGCCTGGAATACCTGAATACAAAAGAATCCATCAGCAGCATTGCTGAAAAGACCGGATTTTCAGATTCCAACTATTACACAAAAGTATTCAGTAAGATCAAGGGTTGCAGCCCGAGAGAATACCGAAAAAATCTCTTGAAGCAATAAAGATGTCATTTTTTGTCGAATCTTGTCAAGCATTTTATATTTTTATATACTGAGATAAAAACGTAAAGGGATGAATATCTATGAATTACAATAATGCAAAACAGCAATTCGAGAAATACCTGGATGGCTATGACAGTAACAACGATAAAGTCCGTCTCAAAATCATACATACCTACGGTGTCGTACATGCCATGGAAGAAATCTGCCATCGCATGCAATTATCAGAAGAAGACACTGAACTTGCACGCATCATTGCCCTGCTTCATGACACCGGACGTTTTGAACAGTTAAAACGCTTTGACAGCTTCGAACCAACCACTATGGATCACGCTACCTACGGTGTAAAGGTTTTATTTGAGGAAGGAATGATCCGCCAGTTCGTTCCAGAAGACACCTGGGATGATATCATCAAAACCTCCATTGCACACCACAGCGATTTCTGTCTTGAAGGAATTACCGATCCACGTACACTTCTTCATGCACGCCTGATCCGCGATGCTGACAAGCTGGACAACTGTCGCGTCAAATTGAAAGACGACCTTCAGATATTTATGGGAGCCTCTGCCGAAGAAATCGGCGCACAGGAAATCACCCCTGTCGTATACGACACCGTCTTTAAAAATCAGTGCATCTACTCCCCTGACCGGGTTACCAAAATGGACTACTGGGTATCCTACGTTGCCTACTTCAGCGATATCTATTTCCGCGCAAGCCTCGATATCATCGAAGAACACCACTACCTGAACCGAATTATTAACCGCATCCCATACACCAATCCCGATACAGCCCGCCAGATGGACGAAATCCGCACATATCTGGCAGAACTTATCCACACAGCTCCCGGATGTACCTGGTAGCAATCCACATTCACCCCATCCGACCTTATGTAAAAAAGGGAATCAGAATTTTCAATTTTACTGAAAATCCAGATTCCCTTTATTTATTCCATCTATCTGTCCCCACACAGGATACACTTCCCCATACCACAATCCAGGAGCCAAGCATATCTTATACTTTCCTTCTGTCTTATGTTATCTGGAAATTTTTTGCCTTTCTGCCCAGGGGTGTGCAGAGGGGACTGGCAAAGTCCCCTTTGCAGAGTTTTTACTTTACGAAAACTTTGTCCAGATGCCAGATATCATCCACATATTCCTGGATAGTTCTGTCAGATGTGAACTTACCAGCGCATGCTGTGTTCAGCATAGCCATACGAGCCCAGCCTTTTTCATCTTTGTAGGCTTCTTCCACTTTCTTCTGTGCTGCTGCATAAGAACGGAAGTCAGCAAGGATAAAGTACTGGTCTGCTCTTTCTCCACCGTTCTGGTTAAGAAGAGAATTGTACAGGTCACGGAACAGTTCTGTATCAGAAGAGAATGTTCCATTGACAAGCTCTGTCAGTACCTGACGAATCTCATCATCTGTATTGTAGATGACTCTCGGATCATATCCGCCATTGTTTTCATAGTTGATTACTTCGTCTGCGCTCAGACCGAAGATAAATGCATTTTCTTTGCCAACTTCATCAACGATCTCAACGTTAGCACCATCCATAGTTCCCAGAGTCGGTGCACCGTTCAGCATGAACTTCATGTTACCTGTGCCGGAAGCTTCTTTACTTGCTGTAGAGATCTGCTCAGATACATCTGCTGCTGCAAAGATCATCTCAGCGTTGGATACACGATAGTTCTCAATAAATACAACTTTCAGCTTGCCTTCGATAGATGCATCATTGTTTACAACATCTGCTACAGAGTTGATCAGTTTAATGATTTTCTTAGCACGTGCATAACCTGCAGATGCTTTTGCACCGAAGATGAATGTTCTTGGATAAAAATCCATTTCCGGATGTTTCTTAATCTGGTCATACAGATAGATTACATGCAGGATGTTCAGAAGCTGACGTTTGTACTCATGAAGTCTCTTAACCTGTACATCGAAGATAGAACGTGGATTTACCTCTACTCCGTTGTGCTCCAGGATATATTTTGCCAGACGAACTTTGTTCTGGTATTTGATGTTCATGAATTCCTGCTGTGCTTTTTCATCATCAACATAAACTTTCAGTTTGCTGATCTGAGACAGATCTGTGATCCATTCCGGTCCGATATGATCTGTTACCCAGTCTGCAAGAAGCTGGTTTCCGTGAAGCAGGAAACGTCTCTGTGTGATACCGTTTGTCTTGTTGTTGAATTTCTCCGGCATCATTTCATAGAAATCTTTCAGTTCCTGTTTCTTAAGGATTTCTGTATGAAGTTTTGCAACACCGTTTACAGAGTAACCTGCAACGATTGCAAGATGAGCCATTTTTACCTGTCCATCATAGAGGATTGCCATCTTCTTGATCTTGTCATAATTTCCAGGATATTTAGCCTGAATGTCAAGAATGAAACGACGGTTGATCTCTTCGATGATCTGGTATACACGTGGAAGCAGTCTGGAGAACAGCTCAACCGGCCATTTCTCAAGAGCCTCTGCCATGATTGTATGGTTTGTGTAAGCAACACATTTAGTTGTTACAGACCATGCATCATCCCATCCAAGTCCTTCTTCGTCCATAAGGATACGCATAAGTTCTGCTACTGCTACTGTCGGATGAGTATCATTCATCTGGAAAGTAACTTTTTCGTGCAGTTTCATGATATCTTTGTGGTTCTTTTTGTATTTATCAATAGCAGCCTGAAGACTTGCAGATACAAAGAAATACTGCTGTTTCAGACGCAGCTCTTTACCAGCCATATGGTTGTCGTTCGGATAAAGAACTTCTACGATATTGCGGGCAAGGTTTTCCTGCTCAACTGCTTTTTTATAATCACCTTTATCGAAAGAGTCAAGCTCGAAGTCTACGATTGGCTCTGCATCCCAGATTCTTAAGGTGTTTACGATCTTGTTATTATATCCTACAATCGGCATATCAAACGGAACCGCTTTTACTGCCTGATATCCCTTGTGTACGAATTTGTTGGATCCTGTTGCCGGATCATATTCTACATCAACATATCCACCGAAATGAACTTCTTTTGCATATTCCGGACGACGAAGTTCAAATGGATATCCATCTTTCAGCCAGTTATCCGGTACTTCTACCTGATATCCGTCTTTGATCTGCTGTTTGAACATACCATAACGATAACGGATACCACATCCATACGCACTGTAATTCAGAGTCGCAAGAGAATCCAGGAAGCATGCTGCAAGACGTCCCAGGCCACCATTACCAAGTGCCGGGTCCGGTTCCTGATCCTCGATCACGTTAAGATCCAGACCAAGTTCATCCAGAGCTTCTTTTACCTCTTTGTATGCTGTCAGGTTGATCAGGTTATTTCCAAGAGCACGTCCCATGAGGAACTCCATGGACATATAGTAAACTGTCTTAGGATCCTGCTCTTTATATGCATTCTGTGTTTCCAGCCAGTTATCAATGATAACATCTTTTACAGTGTAGCATACAGCCTGGAAAATCTGTTCCTGTGTAGCTTCTTCGAGTTTTTTACGATAAAGAAATTTAACGTTTTCCTTTACGCTCTCTTTGAAAGCTTCTTTTTTAAACTGCTTGTCAATCATTGCGTTTCCTCCTTAATCACACAGCAATGCTGCGCTTTTTTATTCCCCCAATTTTTGCAAATCATGCCCGGTATATTTACCGGGCATGAGCTTCTTACATTTTTGCAACACCAAGAACAACTGGCTCTTTGTTAATGTTCCATTCTTTTACATAGCCATCGGTTGTGCCCAGAGTCATATCCTCTGCCAGTACTTCAGACATGATTTCTTCTTTGTGGTTCTTCATGAGCTCAAGAATCTTGTCATTGTCTTTTGCATAGATATGAATCTTATCCATAACTTCAAATCCAGCTTCTTTTCTCATTGTCTGTACTTTGCTGACGATCTCACGGACAAATCCTTCTTCAATCAGCTCTGGTGTCAGATTTGTATCAAGAACTACAGAAATATCACCATCTGCTTCTGTTACATAACCTTCTGTCTGTGCGGTCTCGATCAATAAGTCTTCCTCAGAAAGTTCTACCTTGTTTCCGTTAATATCCAGTGTCAGAAGACCTGTGGATCTCAGCTCGTTCATCGCTTCTGTTCCGTTGATCTCAGCAAGTGCTGTACGGATACCGTTCAGAAGTTTACCGTATTTCGGTCCTACTGTACGAAGCTGCGGTTTAAAGCTGTAGGAAATGAAGGATTCGACATCATTTGCGAACTTCACTTCTTTGACATTCAGCTCATCTGCAATGATATCTGTATAGAACTGGCCCATTTCTTTGTCAGCTTTGATATACATTGTACCAATCGGCTGACGGTTCTTGATATTTGCAGTATTTCTTGCTGCACGTCCAAGAACAACAATCTTGAGGAGTTCTTCCATATCGTCTTCCAGCTCTTTATTGATCCATGCTTCTTCGACTTTCGGGAAGTCACAGAGATGAATACTCTCAATCGCGTCTTTATCAACGCTTCTTACAAGGTTCTGATAGATTTCTTCTGTCATGAACGGAATCATCGGAGCTGCTGCTTTGGAAATTGTTACCAGAGCAGTATACAGAGTCATGTAAGCATTGATCTTATCCTGCTCCATGCCCTTAGCCCAGAAACGTTCACGGCTTCTTCTTACATACCAGTTACTCATCTCATCTACAAACTCCTGAAGAGCTCTTGCACTTTCCGGAATCTTGTAGTTTGCAAGGCAGTCATCGACAGTCTTCACTACAGAATTCAGCTTGCTTAACAGCCATTTGTCCATAACAGGAAGATTGTCATAATCTAAAGTATATTTTGTCGGGTCAAAATTGTCAATATTTGCATAAAGAACAAAGAATGCGTAGGTATTCCACAGAGTACCCATGAACTTACGCTGTCCTTCCTGAACAGCTTTGCCGTGGAAGCGGTTCGGCAGCCATGGCGCACTGTTGATGTAGAAGTACCAGCGGATCGCGTCTGCACCATATTTTTCAAGTGCATCGAACGGATCAACTGCATTTCCTTTGGACTTACTCATCTTCTGGCCATTTTCATCCTGTACATGTCCGAGAACGATAACGTTCTTATATGGAGCCTGGTTGAACAGGATTGTGGACTCAGCAAGCAGGGAGTAGAACCATCCTCTCGTCTGGTCAACAGCCTCAGAGATAAAGTCTGCCGGGAACTGTTTTTCAAAAAGTTCTTTATTTTCAAATGGATAGTGATGCTGTGCAAAAGGCATTGCTCCTGAGTCAAACCAACAGTCAATAACCTCCGGTACACGATGCATGGTTCCACCGCATTCCGGGCATTTCAGTGTGATCTCATCGATGTATGGACGATGAAGTTCTACTGTCTTGGCTTTTTCGTCACCGCTCATCTCGAACAGTTCCTGACGGCTTCCGATGGAATGCATATGTCCACATTCACACTGCCAGATGTTCAGTGGTGTTCCCCAGTAACGGTTTCTGGAAATACCCCAGTCCTGAACGTTTTCCAGCCAGTCACCGAAACGTCCTTTACCAATGCTCTCCGGAATCCAGTTAATTGTATTGTTGTTGCGGATCAGGTCATCTTTAACTGCTGTCATCTTGATAAACCAGGATTCACGTGCATAGTAGATCAGTGGTGTATCACATCTCCAGCAGTGCGGATAATCATGCTCGAATTTCGGAGCATCGAAAAGTTTTCCTTCTTTATCCAGATCCTGAAGTACAAGCGGATCTGCTTTCTTGACAAAAACGCCCGCATATGGAGTTTCTGCTGTCATATCACCTTTACCGTCTACAAACTGTACGAACGGAAGGTCATAATCGCGTCCTACACGGCTGTCGTCTTCACCGAATGCAGGTGCGATATGAACGATACCGGTACCATCGCTCATAGTTACATAATTGTCTGCTGTAACAAAATGAGCTTTCTTTTTCTGTTTTGCTGCCGCTTCTCCTGCGCATGCGAAGAGTGGCTCATATTCTTTGTATTCCAGATCTTTTCCGACATATTTCTCAAGAACTTCGTATGCCGGTGTCTCTTCGGAACCAAGTTTACCGAGAACTTTGTCAAGCAGAGCTTCTGCCATGTAATAAGTATAACCGTCTGCAGCTTTTACCTTGCAGTAAACTTCTGTCGGGTTTACGCAGAGTGCAACGTTGGATGGCAGTGTCCACGGTGTTGTGGTCCATGCCAGGAAGTATGCATCTTCTCCGACAACTTTAAAACGAACGATTGCGGAACGTTCTTTAACTGTTTTATATCCCTGGGAAACTTCCTGTGCAGAAAGCGGAGTACCACAACGCGGGCAGTAAGGAACGATCTTGAATCCTTTGTAAAGAAGTTTTTTATTCCAGATTTCTTTCAAAGCCCACCATTCTGACTCGATATAGTCATCATGGTAAGTAACATATGGATTCTCCATATCTGCCCAGAAACCAACTGTTGAAGAAAAGTCTTCCCACATTCCTTTGTATTTCCAGACACTCTCTTTACACTGCTGGATGAATGGCTCCATACCATATTCCTCGATCTGTTCTTTTCCGTCCAGACCAAGTTTCTTCTCTACTTCCAGCTCTACCGGAAGTCCGTGGGTATCCCATCCTGCTTTACGAGGTACCATGTAGCCTTTCATAGTACGGTATCTCGGGATCATATCTTTGATAACACGGGTCAGTACATGACCGATATGCGGTTTGCCGTTTGCTGTCGGCGGTCCATCATAGAACATATAAGTAGGATCGTCTTTACGGTCCTCCATACTTTTTTCAAAGATATGGTTTTCTTTCCAGAATTTTTCTACCTGTTTTTCACGATCTACGAAATTCAGGTTCGTATCTACTTTCTGATACACAACAGATTCCTCCTTTAAATTCTTCAGAAAAATTTTCATCAATAGTCAAATGAAATAAAAAAAACTTCCGTCCTGTAAAAGGACGAAAGCAATTTCCACATTCGCACCACCTGTTACATTGTACGGGCTGGTAGTATAATCATATATGCCGATACATGTTCCCTTTAACGGCGGAAACACCGTCTCTCCTTACTTATTCAAAATTTCAGGAAAGAAACTCCGGAGTGATCTTCCATCGAAATTACTCTCACCAGGCTTCCACCTTCTCCCGGCTCTCTGCGGATTTTATTCCGATCTACTGTCTCCATCAAAGTTTTTACTTATATCTATTTGTGCTGTTTTATTATAAGGTTATATTTTTCCATATGTCAAGGTCTTTTTATGAGAATCACGGGGTTTTATAAGGATTTTGCATGGATTTAACCCTTGTATGCAGAAAATGATTACAGTATAATTGTAAAGAATGATATACTGTAAGAAAGTATGTGCAGAAAGGTAATTACATGAATATAAAAAAGAAACAATTTTTCCGGCGGATACTGACCAGTGTTCTCTGCTCTGCGGTTATCATCACACAGGCAGTCCCGGTCTTCGCCACAGACGAATACGGTGCTCCTCTGGTGACGGCAACTCCTACACCAGATCCGCACACTCCATATTATAAACAGCCTGCAGACACCGACTCCATCAAGGACTGGGTCAAAGGGCCACAGATTGAAGGTGAATCTGCAATTCTGGTAGATATGTTTACCGGAGCAGTCCTCTACTCCAAAAACGCGGACAAGACTCAGTACCCTGCCAGTATCACCAAGATCATGACTGCTCTCCTCGGCTGTGAAAAACTGAATCCCTCACAGAAATTTGCTATGACTGCATCTGCTGCCCGAAGCATTACCGAAACCAACAGTTCCAGTATCTATGCAGACACAGATGAGGAATTCACCATCGAGCAGGCTCTGATGGCTGTTATGCTCCAGTCTGCTAATGAAATGACTCTCGCGGTCGCTGAACTGACTTCCGGTTCCACCAAAAAATTCGTAGAACAAATGAATCTCAAGGCGCGTCAGCTTGGATGCACTAATACACATTTTAATAACCCGAACGGTCTTCCGGATGAAATCCATTATACAACGGCTTCCGATATGGCTAAGATTGCCCGCGCGGCCTGGTTTAATCCAACCTTCCGCAAATTTGCATCCACGCAGTATTATGAAATTCCTCCTACAAACAAGTTTGCAGAGACACGTTATCTTCTGAACCATCATAAGATGATGAAGAATCAGGCATATGCATATAACGGAGTCTTAGGCGGAAAGACCGGTTACACCGAAGCTGCCGGAAATACGCTTGTTACCTATGCAAAGAATGACAATACTTATCTGGTTTCGGTCGTCCTGCAGTCTGTGAACGGTGCTTACTCTGATACAAAAGCTCTTCTGGATTATGGTTTTAATAATTTTTCCAGAACTGCGGTAAAAGATCTTCCATCAAAAATAACAAGACATCTTCTTCCGGCTGAAAAATACATTTTAAAAGATTATAAAGACGATACGCTCTTTGAAACAAGACGCACCGCCAGCGTATCTCTCCCATCCGGAGTTGATAGCAATGCTCTGGAAAAAACTTACTCTATAACAAAAAATCCGGCAGGTCTCCCACTTCTGACCGTTACGTATACGTATAACGATCATGTAGTCGGCTCTGCCAGATATTACCAGACCAGACTCCTTTCAGACCAGCTTCTCTGACTGACGTTTCGCCTGTCTCTTCTTGCGGAGGGAATCCCTTTTTTCACGGATTTCTTCCGCATCTTTTTCTTCTATCCTCTTTAACTTCTTGATTGCATAATATGCATCCTCGTCCGTATGGCGGATTCGCACCTTTCCTTTGATATATCCATGCTTCTGACAAAGTGATACACTCTCATATGCACGAGAATTATTCATAAACCAGCGGATCCTACGCTTGGCCGGCATATGACATACCGGACAGCGGGTACTTGCAACCTCCCGGTCTTTCATTACCTTTTCTTTGTCTGCAAACTCACGTGACACATACTGATCATACGTGGGATACGAAATAAAAATCTCTTCTTTTTTATTCTTTGGATTCTGATAAACATCAATAGATGAATTCACACAGACTGCTGCAGGTTCCAGTGTTTTAAAAATATCCCCGGTATACCGGGCATCCGTTAATGCCCTGTGAAAATCCTGCGCCTTCGGGATTCCCATCTGGTCAATGGCAAATTCCAGGCTCCTTCGTCCGCCGGCCTCTTCATGACAGATTCCGTATATTTTCTGCACATCATAATATGTGACCGGTCCTGGAAGCAGCGAAAGCATTCCATAATACTTCATATTTCGCTGTAGTTCCATAACATCCTGATTTCCCCAGGTACAGAAAACATATTCCTCTCCGCACCACTTCAGAAATTCTCTGACCGCCTGCTGGAAAGGTACTCCATCAGCAAGATCCTTATAATCCACATGGATCACTTCATGTATGCTGTCATGAATCCAGTTATATACCTGTGGCTTCACAAGTCTCTGAAAAACATCCACAACTTCCCTCTGCTCATTCATTTTCACAGCACCGATCTCAATGATCTCAAAAGGCAGACGACTGTTGGAATATTTTTTTCCACCGGGACTCTGATTCCACTCCAGGTCAAAAACAATATAATTCATACAGTATTTCCTTCTTTTTATTTAAACAGTTACTTTGGATTTACTCTGTTGTCTAGTATAACAGACAGACTCTTTTCTTTCAACACAAGCAGAAAAAGACCGGTACAATTCTCTGCACCGGTCTTTCCTGCTTATAATATTATATTTTTACGGAAACAAATTTTCCCGCAAGAAACCTCTTTTAATGACAGTTAATTAAGGAATCCAAAGAACTGTTCGTAAGCAGTTCCATCCGCCTGCTGATTCTCAAAATCCTGCAGAAGGCTGTCCGTACTCTGGTCTTCCTGATCCTGTGAATCGTCCTGAGAATCCTCAGCCTGCGCATCATCTTTAGATGATGTATCCTTTGAATCGCTGGAATCTGCATCCGGATTCTCACCGAGTGTTACTGTAACTTTCTTCTCTTTATAAGAATCACCATCTGCAACTTCCAGAGTTACCTCTACTTCTTCACCTGGTTCATAGTACTCAAGACGGCTTACCAGTTCATCAATACTGCGAACTCTCTTACCATCAAATTCTGTGATGATAGATTTCTCTTTGATTCCGGCTTTGTCTGCTGCTCCGCCATCTGTTACTTCGGATACAAGAACACCTTCCGGAACTCCATAATACTGGGAAGCTTCATCACTTACAGACATACCTGTGATACCAAGTACACCATGGTTATCTACTTTATCTCTAGGTGTTTCATTCATCAGCTGCTCCAGAGTATCTGTTACATCTGAAATTGCAATCGCATAACCCATACCTTCAACTTCTGTGGAAGCAAGTTTTGCAGAATTGATACCAACCACTTCTCCATCCATATTCAGAAGAGCACCGCCACTGTTACCAGGGTTAATTGCTGCATCTGTCTGAATCAGATTTGTTGCATCAGAATCTTCATCCTGCTCAATGCCCTGATCGTTCATTTTACGGTTCTTTGCACTGACAATACCGGTTGTTACGGACTGTCCGTAACCAAGTGCATTACCAATTGCAACAACCTGTTCACCGACTTTCAGATCATCAGAACTTCCAATCGTAGCTACCTCGATCTGATCCATCGTGTCATCAGAAATATCAGAGAGCGGTACGGAAACAACTGCAAGGTCTTTATCTTCATCATAGCCATTAACGGTTGCTGCATAGGTTTCCCCATCAATGCAGGTAACAGATACGGTATCTGCACCACTTACTACATGATAGTTGGTAGCGATCAGAAGATTGTCATCATTCTTTCCGACAATGATACCGGAACCGCTTCCTTCAACTTCCTGCTGTGTTGTATATCCCTGGCTTCCGCCAAATCCATAATATCCAAGATAGTTCTGTACATCCTGAACAGATTTTGTTGTAATAGATACAACAGATTTCATTCCTTCTGCTGCGATATCAGAGACATCCAGACTTCCTTTTGTCTTTGATTCAGAGTCATCTTTGCTTTTCTCTTTGTCATCTGATTTCTTATCGGAACTCTTCTTCTTTGATTTTGTCTGAAGAAGTGTTGTATTTTCTTTATTGGATGCAGCTTCTACTGTGCTACTGTTCCATCCGGTCAGTGTATTGATTCCTTCAAAGGAGCCTGCTGCAAGTCCGCCGGCAAGTACTGCACAAAGAGCAATACCTGCTGCTTTCTTTACTTTTTTTCTCATTCTTTCTTTCGGATCGTTGTCGTTGTTCATATTGTTATTCATATCATTGTTCATCATTACGCTGTTATTTTTATCGCTCATCAAAATCCCCTCCTTAGGATCATTACTGTTCACTTCATAAATCATTTCCCGTGAATAGCTATCTCTGTTTCTGTTTTCCTTTTATGCTTAAGAGTATAGGGATGATTTGTGTTTACTTTGTGGGAAAAATGTGATGAAATTGTTAATTCTGGAAACTTCATCTTCCGCCAAAAGCAACATTATCCAAAAAGAGCCACATCCGCTTTTACAGATGTGACTCTATATAATCAGAACACTCTTCTATTATGCATATAAGACTGCCTTTATGCAACCCCTTTTTCTTCCAGCCAGTCGAGAAGAACCAGTTTGCCCTGTTTCTTTCTTCTTGCCATATGGTTGAACTGAAGGATTGTTAATATTGAGAAAATGATCGTCAGTCCGATCAGAACGATTACAGCCTGACGGATGCTCTCTCCTCCGCATATCGTGCTGCGGAATGCATTTACTGTATAAGTAAACGGCAGATAATAGTGAATCTTCGCCACAAAGGACGGTGAGATCTCAACCGGATAAGTTCCGGCAGATCCTGCAAGCTGAACAACCATGAAGATCAGCATCAGGAAACTTCCTACCTTACCAAATGTAATGTTGAAGAAGTACATAATAGATGTAAAGCATGCACCAGTCAGTGCTGCAAACAGGATTGTCTTCGTCATTTCTACCGGAGTAAATCCATCAAATACATGAAGCAGAAGAATCAGAAGTACGCCCTGAAGGATTGCTACCGGATAAAGTACAGAAGCTTTACTTGCCCACCATGCAAATCCGGATTTCAGTTTTCCTTTATACTCTGCAAGCGGATACATCAGGCAGAATGCCAGGCATCCTACCCAGAGACCTACAGACATCATATAAGGTGCCATCGCGTGACCGTTGTTTTCTACTGTTGTGATCTTTGTTTCTTCATCTGTGATCGGTGTTGCAAACATGCTGATCGTATCATCAGATGCATTTGTTTCTTTTACTTCTTTTGCACCGTCATTCAGACTGGTTGCAAGTGTATCAGAACCATCTTCCAGTTTTGTGATACCATCGCCCAGTTCTTTGGAACCGTCATAAAGCTTGGAGGAACCATCCTGAATCTGTCCGGCTCCGTCTGCAAGCTGGTCAGCACCACTGTTAAGCTTACTGTTATTGGAAACCAGTTTCTGTGTTCCTGCATGAAGTGTCTGTGTACCGGATGCAAGCTGGTCGGCTCCATCTGCAAGTGTCTTTGCTCCATCTGCAAGCTGCTGTGTTCCACTTGTCAATGCTTTGTTATTGCCGGCAAGAGTAGCTACACCATCTGTATATGTTTTCAGTCCATTGCTGAGAGTTGTCACACCAGATGCAAGTGTCTTTCCACCGACACTCAGCTGGCTGATACCGGATGTCACACTGCTTCCGGCTGCTTTCAGACTTGCAGCTCCTGTTGTCAGAGTTTCATCATTTGCTGTCAGAGTTTCAAAACCTGTGTTCAGTGCTTTTACACCGGCTGCTGCCTTCGGGAAATCTTTTGTTCCTGCTTCCAGTGTATCCAATGCAGAAGAAACGCTTCCTGTGCCTGCATTCACTTTCTGTGCACCTGCATAAAGCTGATTTACTGCTGCAGTTACCGTATTGATCGGATCAGAAGGTACTTCCGGAATCGAAGAAACTCCTGCTTCCATCTGTTTTGCTCCGGCACTCATCTGAGAAGCACCATTGCTCATATCAGAAGATTTTGTTTTTAATGTCTCTGCTCCACTGTTCAGTCCGGCTGCTGCCTGATTTAACTGTGAAGCTGTATCATTCAATGATGCCTGTGCAGATGCCAGCTGGCCAGAAACTGCACTGACAACCGCCTGTGCCTGACCTGTATAACTGTCTGCACTGATTCCATCAACGCCTGCGACTCCTGCATCTGCCTGAGTAAGAGAGCCGATCACCGCACTGAGACTTTCTGCGGAAATCATTCCATTCTCATCAGCCTGACCCTGCAGTGTACTTAATGCTGCTGCAGCATTTGCAATCGTCGCATTCGCGGCTGCTGTCTGATTATTAGCTGCCTGTACCTGTGCGTTCGCTGCACTGATCTGGTTATTGGCATCCTGTGCACACTGCTGGACGATGCCTGTCATGCTGTTAGCTGCTGCAGCAACCGGCTGCGTTGCACTCTGCATACCGGATGCTGCCTGGGAGATACCTGCACTGGCTGCGCTGATTGTCTCGGCTGCCGTATTCATCCCGGATGCTGCCTGATTCATACCATCTGCCGCACTGCTCATTCCTGCACTGGCAGATTCCATACCCGTTTTAGCTGTGTTTAACCCGGATGCGAGCTGTTTGATACTCTCTGCGGTTGTACTTCCTGCCAATGTCTTTAACTGCGATGACAGCTGTCCAAGTCCACTTTCCAGCTGCTGTGTTCCACTTGTAAGAGAACTGTTTCCGTCAGAAACTGCTGCATTCAACTGTGAGATTCCTGTAGAAACCTGATCCAGATTTTCCAGTGCAGATAACTGTTTCGCACCTGCTGCAAGCTGTTCTGCTCCTGTAACATACTGAGTCACACCATCTGCCAGTGTATTTGCTCCGCTTACATACTGTGTAGTACCACTCTTTAATGTATCCAGCCCTGTCTTCAGGCTTTCTGCTCCTGTCGCAAGACTGTTGACACCAGATGTGAGCTGAGCAGAATTTGCATTCAGTGTTGCAACTCCGTCAGTATAGCTCTTTACTCCATCATTTAAGGTATTTACTCCGCTTGTCAGTGTCGGCACTTTTTCAGTCAGTGTGCCAACACCTTCATCAAGCTGCGCTGCACCGCTGTCTACCTGTGATACACCATCTGTGTATTCTTTCAAACCTTCCGTCAGTGTCTCAGCACCGCTTTTGAAAGTCAGCGTGCTGTCTGCAAGTTTTTTCAGATTGGTTGTAATGGTTTTATTTCCATCAGAGGCTGTTGTCAGACCATCTTTAAGCTCTGTTGATCCATCGGCAGCTTCCTGCATGCCGTCTCCGACTGTACCTATCTGATCGAACACTGTCTGTGTGTATGTTTCTGTTACTTTGGAAGCAACCGCCTCACGAATCTTTGACAGAGCAGTTTCGCTCATTTTGGAAGCAATGTAGTTTGTTCCCGGGTTTGTTTCATATTTCAGTTCCATTTTCTTCGGATTGTCATCCATCAGTGTAGAAGCATCAGAAGAAAAATCTTCCGGAATCGTGATTACCATATAATAGGTTCCATTTTTCAGTCCCTGTTCTGCCTCGTCGCTGTCTACAAAATGGAAATCCAGTGAATCGTTGTCTTTCAGTTCATCCACCATATCTGAACCGACGCTTAACGTCTTTCCATTATATTCTACTGATTTGTCATTGTTGACTACTGCTACCGGGAGTTTATCGAGATTTCCATATGGGTCCCACATGGATTTCAGGAACAGTCCCGCATAGATCACCGGAATAACAATGATCGCCATCACGACAATGATCAGAATCTTATTATTCCATAAGCTTTTCCACTCATTTTTGATCATAATTGTGCCCCTTTCTTTCTAGTAAAAGTCTTTAGATCTATTAATCAACATTATGTTGTTTTTCTTTGCAGACCGTATTATACTAGACACAGGAAACAGTTACAACCGACAAACACTTTTCTTTTTGTGCATTAATGGACACATCAAAAATATTTGTCTATTAGATGTCAAAAATTGACATTTTACATAAAAGCTGTTTGTTTTTGGTAAAAAGATTGGGGGATTTTTACATGGCAGAAAAAATGGACCGCCGCGTCCGCAAAACGAAAGCACAACTCCGAGAAGGACTTGCCCGGCTCATGCAACAGAAAAGTATCAAAGAAATTTCCGTAAAAGAACTGGTAGATGAGGTCGATATCAACCGTTCTACCTTCTATTTACATTATACAGACATCTATCAGATGCTGCAAAAGATTGAAGAAGATGCAATGCAGAACATTACAGAAGTTATGAAAAAATATCCGATCAACTCAGACAATCCGGACACGGTACTGCAATTTATTGTCCAGTTCTTCTCAATCATGGACAATGACAGGGATCTCTGTCTGGCGCTTCTGGGACCACACGGTGATATGGCCTTTGTGGAACAGATTGAAAATCTTCTGGCAGAAACCTTTTTGAAACGACTGCCTGAGAAACTGCCAAAAAATGATCCGAATATCAAATATCCATATGCATTTATTCTCAATGGCTGCGTCGGACTTATCCGCACCTGGCTTTCATGTCCGGTAAAAGAATCTCCGGACCAGGTTGCGCGGATGACTTATCGTTTCATTGAAGATACCGCTCAGGGATATCTGAATATGCAAAAATAAGGTCAAAAATGCCTCTGAAGATAATCATCTGTCTTCAGAGGCATCTTTTTATCCAATATTTACTTCTCCTGCAATGTTTACAGAAAAATATTCTTTCATTTCTCGAATATCATCTGTCTGGCCTAATACCCACATAAGTTTGGTAATGGCTGCCTCTGCAGTCATGTCATATGCCTGAATTACACCTTTTTCTATTGCCAGGCGCCCTGTCTCATATACCATAAGATTACTTCCTTCATATCTGCACTGGCTTCCTACAAGAACAAGCATACCTTTTTCTACCATTTCTCCTACCCGTCCAATAAAATCATTATTTATAAACGGCATTCCACCAAGGCCAAATCCCTCAATAAAAATTCCTTTATATCCTTTTTCATAAAACATATCCAGAATATCAGGATTAATGCCCGGATATAATTTCAAAAGTGCTACTTTATCCGAATAAGCAGTCTGCGGTCGGAATATACCTTTTTTGGCAATCAGGTTTCTTTCATATACCCGAAGTCCTAAAGAACTGATTTCACCTACATAAGGATAATTAATACTCTCAAATGCATCAAAACTCATGGTTCGTACTTTGGATGCTCTGCATCCCAGAATCACTTTTCTGTTGAACGCAACAAATACTCCCGGGTATCCACTGGCAGCCATATGTATGCCACAACGGCAATTTTCCAGTGCGTCTGCAACCGGGTTTGCAATGGATAACTGACTTCCTGTGATGACTACAGGAATTGCTATATTCTGTAGCATAAATGCCAGCATAGATGATGTATATGCCATGGTATCCGTTCCATGAATCACCACAATTCCCTGGTAATCATAACTTTTTCTGGCAATCATCTCTGCCAGGCCCGACCAGTCTTTCGGCCCTATATTCGCACTGTCCAGAGAACAGAAATCTTCTGTTTCCAATTCCAGATTTCTGGACACCATACGGAGCTCTTCCAGCATATCATCGCTTCGCATCCCCGGTACAAGCCCTTTTGAACTTTTTACAGAAGATAAGGTTCCTCCGGTATTTATGATCAGGATTTTCTTAGGCATTTCTTCCTCCCGCTGATCTAATTATGCCATGCCAGACGTTTTACATCTGCATGAACATCGCCTGTCATCCAGTCTACATCATTGGTGATCCAGTCCATGATTCCCAGCTGACGCATTTCCCATTCAACGGTCTGCTCTCTGGATTCAACAGTCTCTTCTACTTCCATTGTAGTATCGATCTCATCGTATCCAAAAATATAGCCACCGGCACACCAGATGCTGAAATTACTGTCCGGACCCGGATCTACAGTGTCACCTCTCTGTGCGATCAGTCCGTCATGGCGTCTCTTGTATTCCTCTTCACATCCTGCTTTCAGTTTTGTCATAAACATTCTGTGACGGATCAATTCTTTATTTTCTCTTACAATACCAAAGTTATGATACATCAGTCTCATATCTTCACCCGGTGTGGAAATCCAGTCAAATGTGTCATCGATCTTCGCAGTGATTGCATCTTTTACGCTCACTTCTTCAGCGCTTAATTTTGCTCCATCTTCATTTTCATAATAACCAAAGATCAGGTCTTCTGCATTCCAGATACTGAAATTTTTTACTTTATTTCGATCAAGAAATGTGGTCAGATCCGGCCAGATTTCTCCAAGTTTTTTACGATAGTCGTTCATTTTGCCTGATTTTACTTTCATTGCAAATGTATGTCTTTCCATTATAAAAGGCCTCCTGTCATATGTGTTTGCACCAGGCTTTCCACCTGGATTTATAAAATCAAATTTTCTGATACTGATTTTATCACATCCGCATTCGTAATACAATTTGATTTACAGTAAAATATTACCTGTGAAATCTTTTTGAAAATTCTTTTATTCATGAAACAGAATCTGTGAAAAATACCGCACCATTCCGTCATCTGTCCAGCAGAGCATCCCGGCTGCATCTGCCATTTTCTGCGCATCTACACAATATGCAGACATACAGGAATTATGCTTGTACGGTCCGGCACTCATGATCAGGATATCTGTTTTGCCCTCTGCTTTCATCTTCTCTGCAAGTTCTTCAGTCATTTTGTTCTGCAGTAACTTGTCCTTCTTGTACTGTGCAGAATCATGCATGTCTTCCTGCATGGTCTGCAGCACCAGCGTTTTCTCATACTGCAGTGCACGTTGTTTCATCTCTTCTGCCGTCCCGCTCTCAGGCGGACAGGCCGGATTTGCATTATAGCAGCCACACAGGTTTTCTTCACAGAATGTCCGATATTCCGGCACAAAAACAAGCTCTTTTGTATCCATAACGGCAGCTCCCGAAAATCCCAGGAAAATTGCCTCTTTCACCAGATCCATATTAAAATCTCCCTTCTGTTGTTATTCATAGTCTTCTATTATACACATCAAATAATTTCCTTCTATTATAATGCCACAAAGTGAATTTTGTTGCAATCTCTCAAAGACATGTTATGATTAGCATAAAATACAATTTTACCAGAAAGGACTGCCCATGTACCGTATTTTCATCGTAGAAGATGATGAGATCATCGCCAACCTTCTGAAAAAGAATCTCTGTTCCTGGGGATATGATGTCTCCTGCGCAGAAGATTTTTCCAATATCATACAGGAATTTGCTCACAAAGATCCACAGCTTGTCCTGCTGGATCTGAAACTGCCTTTTTATAACGGTTTTCACTGGTGTGAGGAGATTCGTCGGATTTCCCAGGTACCGATCATCTTTATTTCCTCTGCATCTGACAATATGAATATGGTCATGGCAATGAGCCGTGGTGCAGACGATTTTATTGCAAAACCATTTGATCTGGATGTGCTGACTGCCAAGATTCAGGCAATCCTGCGCCGTACCTATTCCTTCGGAACTCCGGGAAATGTCCTTGAACATAAGGGTGCTGTCCTGAATCCTTCCCGCTGTACCCTGACCTGGAACGGTCATGATATTGACCTTACGAAAAACGAACTCCGCATTCTGGAGATACTTCTGGAACATGCCGGAAAAGCAGTCTCCAGAGATGCCATTATGACAAAGCTCTGGGAAAGTGACAGCTTTGTTGACGACAATACCCTGACCGTAAATATCACCCGTCTGCGCAAAAAACTGGAAGGGGAAGGGCTGAAAGACTTTATCATCACCAAAAAAGGACTTGGATACATGGTATAATGTGCAACTTAAAAGCACTCACCCTATGAAGGATTACTTTATGAAATTATTTCCGGATTATCTGAACAAAATAAAACTACAAATCTTACTGATGCTTTTTCCGACGATACTTACAGGAATGATCTTCCTTCTGTACCAACTTCCACTGGAACCCATTCTGTACATTGCGGTCCTCTGGATTCTGACCGGGCTTGGTAAGTGTGCTTTCGGCTTTCATAACTACCAGAAGAACATTCATAATCTTCAGATTATCTCTGCAGCACCGGATATTAATCTGTCCCGTATGGATGCTCCTTCCAACGAAGCCGATGCTCTTCAGCAGGAGATCATGCACAGCCTGAACCGAATGCGAATAGATGCTGAAACTGCTAACCAGAAGACACTGGAAGAAATGACTGATTATTACACGATGTGGGCTCACCAGATCAAGACACCAATTTTTGCTCTGCGTCTGCTCCTTCAGGAAAATCCGACAGTGAATAAAGAAGCTCTCACTGAACTTTTTAAGATTGAACAGTATGTAGAAATGGTTCTGGGTTATCTGCGCACAGAAGATATGTCCTCGGATCTGAAACTTTCACGCTGTGCCCTTGATTCGATCATCCGTGAACAGATACATAAATATGCCGGAATCTTTATTTCAAAAAAACTGTCTCTGACTTATGAAGGAATTTCAGAGAATGTCCTGACCGATGAAAAATGGCTTGGTTTTGTAATTGGACAAATTTTGTCAAACGCACTCAAATACACCCGTACCGGCGGGATTCGTATTTCTTTGAAAGATGTCCCCGGTAACTCACAAAATACAGAGGATATTTCAAACATGATAAGCCCATCTCCCGTTACACTTATAATCGAAGATACCGGCATCGGTATCCGCAAGGAAGATCTTCCACGTATCTTCGAAAAAGGCTACACCGGAGTCAACGGGCGTGAAAACAACCGTGCAACCGGTATCGGTCTGTATCTCAGCAAGAAAATCATGAAACGTCTCGGTCATCGCATCTATGTAACTTCCGAAGAAGGCAAAGGAACAAAAGTATTCCTGGAATTTTCCCAGAATGTCCTGACCATGTATTAATTAGAAATATCCTAGGAGTTTATGCCTCCATTCGAAACGACCTTACAGAAATGTAAGGTTTTTTCGTATATTGTAACCTGCTTCGATGGCAGAAGCCGGGAAAGATTTCTATACTTACCTTATCAATAAAAAAGAAAGGAGCCCCGGTTATGGCTTTACTAGAAGTAACTAATATCAAAAAAATATACAGCACCCGTTTCGGAGGAAACAAAGTGCAGGCACTCTCCAATGTCTCTTTTTCTATAGAAAAAGGGGAATTTGTTGCAATCATGGGAGAATCCGGTTCCGGAAAGACTACCCTCCTCAACATACTGGCATCTCTCGACCGCCCGACTTCCGGAGAAGTTCTCCTCGAAGGAAAAAATATCGTACATCTTACAGAAAAAGAAATCTCGGCTTTCCGAAGAAAAAACCTTGGCTTTGTTTTTCAGGATTTTAATCTGCTGGATACCTTCTCTTTAAGAGATAATATTTATCTTCCACTCGTCCTTGCCGGCGAAGATTACCGAGAAATGGAACAGAAGATCCGCCCGATTGCACAGGCACTGTGTATCACAGAACTTCTGCATAAATATCCTTATGAAGTTTCCGGTGGACAGAAACAGCGTGCAGCGGTTGCCAGAGCTCTGATCACAGACCCGAAGCTGATTCTTGCTGATGAGCCCACAGGAGCCCTCGATTCAAAAGCAGCATCTGCACTGCTTTCCATGTTTGGCGAGATCAATGACGAAGGACAGACGATTCTGATGGTCACGCACAGTGCACAGGCTGCCAGCCATGCATCCAGAGTCCTTTTTATTAAAGATGGAGAAGTTTTTCATCAGATTTATAAGGGCAGTAAATCCCGCCAGGAAATGTATCAGATGATTGCCGATACGCTTACCATACTGACAACAGGCGGTGAATATCATGCGTAAAGGAATCTTCTCAAAACTGGCAGTTCAGAACATCCGCAACAATAAAAGCACCTACATTCCTTACATGATCACCTGTATCTTCTGCATCGCCATGATCTATATGATGGAATTTTTACGCGACTGTCCAACGCTGGATCAGGCTGTTCGCCATGCCGCAGAAGTACGAATGATTCTCTCTACAGGAGAAGTTGTTGTTGTGATCTTCTGTGTGATCTTTCTGATCTACAGTAACAGTTTCCTGATGAAAAGAAGGCAGAAAGAAATCGGACTTTACAATATTCTTGGACTGGAAAGAAATCATATCGGCATTGTACTGTTACTGGAAACGATTTTTACAACGATCCTTTCCCTCACTGGTGGAATCGCAATCGGAATCCTTGCCAGTAAACTGTCACTTCTCCTTCTTCTGAGACTGCTGCATATTCCGGCAGTACTTGGATTTTATATTTCCACAAAGGGTATTATTACTTGTCTTCTGATGTTCGGTGCCATTTTCCTGTTGATCCTTCTTCTGAATCTCAGAAGGATTCATTTAAGCCGTCCGGTAGAATTACTTCGTGGCAACAACACGGGAGAAAGAGAGCCGAAAGCAAAATGGCTTATGGCACTGCTTGGTTTTATCTGTCTTGGTATCGGTTATTACCTTGCCATCACAACAGAATCACCAATTAAAGCAATCACAATCTTCCTGCTTGCCGTAATCCTTGTTATGGCAGGAACCTATCTGCTTTTTACTGCAGGCAGTATTGTAATTCTGAAGTTTCTTCGCCGCAGAAAAAGCTTTTACTACAAGACTGGAAATTTTATCAGTATTTCCGGTATGCTTTACCGTATGAAGCAGAACGCTGTCGGGCTGGCCAGTATCTGTATCTTAAGTACCGGAGTTTTACTCATGATTTCCATGACTGTCTCTATCTATTTTGGTATGAATGATATCATGGTAAACCGTTACCCATACGATACCGATATCTCCATTACCGGTGTCGGTGAAGAGGAATGCCAGACTGCAATAGAAACATTTGAAAAAGCAATTTCTGACAACAAGGTTCCGGTAGACAAAAAAGCCGAAGAAATTTATCTCACAATCATCAGTCGTATAGATCACGGGCAGATTCAGATTGCTGAGCCAGGTACTTTAACAGAGTCTGGTTCTGTACTGACACTTTCACTTGTGCGTCAGTCTGAATATGAAAAACTCACTGGTACAAATCCGGCATTACAGGATGGAGAGATTCTTGCATGGGCTTCAAAGATGACTGAAAAATCAGATTCTCTCACAGTCAATGATTCTGTTTTCTCTGTAAAAAAATGGCTGGATAATTCTCCTCTGACCTGCGGTCGCGATATCGTCTATAGAAATGCAGTATTTGTTGTCACTGATTCTGATTTTGAAAAGTTTGATAAAATGCGAACAGAAATGTATAAGAATACCTCAGCTACCCCTGCTGGACAGGATCTGACCGTTCATCTTGGTCTGGATATCACCGGCTCCGATGAAACCAAAATTGCCTATGGTACACCGGTACTGGATGCAATAAAAGCTCTGCAAGATAATGGACAGCTGTCGGATAACTCCTGGATTACTTCCGGAATCCGTGCACAGGAATATGATTCCTACTACGCAGATAACGGTTCCCTTCTGTTCATCGGAATTTTTCTCGGATCACTTTTCCTTCTCGGTACAGCGATGATCATCTACTACAAACAGATCTCGGAAGGATACGAAGACCAGAATCGTTTTGAGATCATGCAGAAAGTAGGACTGAGCCATCGCGAAGTCAAAAGCTCAATCCGACGTCAGATCCTGATGGTATTTTTCCTTCCGCTTCTCATGGCAATGCTTCATATTTCCATGGCATTTCCACTGATCCGCCGGATGCTCCTGCTGTTCGGCATGACAAATACCAGATTGTTCATCGGCTGTACCGCCGGTACGGTGCTGATCTTTGCACTGGTATATGGCCTGATCTATCTCATGACCGCAAAATCGTATTATCATATCGTAGAACGGAGATAACAACATATAAAGTAAGCCCCTCACTTGCAGAATCTCATCTGTAAATGAAGGGCTTATATCATTTCATAATTAATCTAATTTCAAGATCAGATATTCAGAAGGTCGCTGAATACTTTCAATGCTCCGTCTGTCTCGTGTGCAAGAACACGTTTTGCAAGGACTTTACCAAGCTGAACGCCTTCCTGGTCAAAGCTGTTTACATTCCACAGGAATCCCTGGAACATAACTTTATTTTCGAAGTGTGCAAGGAGTGCGCCAAGGCTTGCCGGATTTACCTGCTCGCCGATGATGATGCTGGACGGACGTCCGCCTTCGAAGTTCTTATTGCGATTGTCATCTGCTTTACCGCATGCAAATGCAACGATCTGAGCTGCTACGTTTGCACAGAGTTTCTGCTGGCTTGTGCTGTCCTGGATCACTACATCTGTACCCATCTGGTTGTTCTTAAATCCGATAAACTGAAGCGGTACGATGTCTGTTCCCTGATGCAGGAGCTGATAGAAGGAATGCTGTCCATTTGTTCCTGGTTCTCCAAAGATTACCGGTCCTGTTACATAATTTACAGGATCACCGAAGCGGTTTACAGATTTTCCGTTGGATTCCATATCAAGCTGCTGTAAATGTGCCGGGAAACGGCTCAGTGCCTGTGAATATGGAAGAACAGCTGTGCTTGGATATCCGAGGATATTTCTTTCATATACACCGATCAGTGCATCCAGCATAGCCGGATTCTGCATGACGTCTTCGTTCTTTGCAAGCTTGTCTTCTTCTGCTGCACCTTCAAGGAATTCTGCAAATACTTCCGGTCCGAATGCCAGAGATAATACAGCACCACCAACTGCAGATGTGGAAGAATAACGTCCGCCGATATAGTCATCCATGAAGAATGCTGCGAGGTAATCATCGCTCTTTGCAAGAGGAGATGTCTCACTTGTAACTGCGATCATATGCTTGGAAGCATCCAGACCTGCATTCTTCAGAGCATCTTTAACAAAAGATTCGTTTGTCAGAGTTTCAAGGGTTGTACCTGATTTGGAAACCAGTACAAAAATGGAATGTGCAACATCGATAGAATTCAGAACTGCTGCCGCATCATCCGGATCTACGTTGCTGATGAATTTTGCTTCCATTTTGAATTTGTCGTTTTTCTTTGCCCAGTTTTCAAGTGCAAGATACATTGCACGAGGACCAAGGTCACTTCCGCCGATACCGATCTGAACAACAGTTGTGAATTTTTCTCCTGCTGCGTTTGTAATCTCACCTGCATGTACTTTATTGGCAAAGTCAGCGATCTTCTGCTGCTGTTCTACATAGAAAGCACGTTTGTCAACACCGTCAGCTGTGACAGTATCACCAAGCTGTCCACGTGTCAGCTGATGAAGAACAAGACGTTTCTCACCTGTATTGATCATTTCGCCATTGTAAAGAGCTGCGTATTTTTCAGTAAGCTGTGCTTCTTTTGCAAGCTTTTTGAGGCCTTCAAGTACATTGTCATCTACCTGTTTTGCAGCATAGTTATATGCAAGACCAGCAGCCATCGGTACGCTGTATTTTTTAACACGCTCTGCACCATTTTCTCCGGTCATGGCTTCTACAAGGTTTACTTTTTTTACATTGGAAAGTTCTTTGAAAGATTCAAGAGTATCCAGGTTGTTCCAGGTAATCATAATAAGATTCCTCCTTAAAATTAAATGTTCCCGCTGTTTCAGGATTCGTTTCAATCCCTTTGATTATAATATCAAACGAATGTAAATTCAAGTCTGCAAAGAAGGATATCTTACTCTACTCCAACACAATATCCATCTCATGCCAGGCTTCGCCGCCCCACACAGAATCGCCGATTCCATGGTCTTTAAAGCCAAATTTCTTATACATCTCAACCTTATCCGGGAGGCAGGTCAGGATCAGCTTCTTTCTTCCCTTAACCTGTTCTCTTTCCTTATATTGTTCCATCAGTTCTCTTGCCAGTCCCTGGTGTTGGTGCTCCGGCAGCACATCCAGTCCAAGGAGCATAATATTTGTACCATCCGGATCATGCTGGTCAGCATCCGTAAAAAAGTCATCCGTCAGATGTTCCCGATTCGTTGCCAGACCATTCAGAAAAGCTGCCATCTTTCCGGTTTTGCGGTCTACTGCCACCAGAAAAAGATCCGGTGCATTTTCGATTCGTGGTGCCATGTGCTCATATGTACAAGCCTCATTTGGTGGAAAACAGATTGCCTCAATTCTCACGGCCTGTTCGATCTCATCCCGCCTGATATCGCGGAATTCATATTTCTCGTGTAATGCTTTGTTACTTTGTCCCATAATTCTCTCGTTATTGTTTACATAATAGGCAATAACCTTCTTCTCCTTCTCATACCGATCAAGTATGTATTTTTTCTTTACATATAACAAAAAAAAGTATAACATAAAGATATTACAATTTATATAAAGGTGGGCAAATTCATGGACTATACTATTAATACAAAATGCGTGCAGGCAGGCTACACACCAGGAAACGGTGAACCACGTCAGATTCCGATCATTCAGTCAACCACTTACAAATATGATACCAGCGAAGACATGGGCAAGCTCTTTGACCTTGAAGCTGAAGGATATTTCTATTCAAGATTACAGAATCCTACCAACGACTATGTTGCAGCCAAGATCACAGCTCTCGAAGGCGGTACCTCTGGTATGCTGACTTCTTCCGGACAGGCAGCAAACTTCTTCGCTGTCTTCAATATCTGCGAAGCCGGCAGCCATATCGTTTCCTCCTCTTCCATCTATGGAGGAACCTACAACCTTCTTGCAGTTACAATGAAAAAAATGGGCGTAGACGTTACCTTCGTTGACCCGGACTGCACAGAAGAAGAATTAAACGCAGCTTTCAAAGAAAATACCAGAGCTGTTTTCGGTGAATCTATCGCCAATCCGGCACTTACCGTTCTTGATGTCGAGAAATTTGCAAAAGCAGCGCACGCACATGGTGTGCCGCTCATCGTAGATAACACCTTCCCAACACCGGTCAACTTACGTCCAATCGAATGGGGCGCAGATATCGTTACACATTCCACAACCAAATATATGGATGGACATGGAGCAGCGCTCGGCGGTGCGATCATCGATGGCGGCAAATTTGACTGGATGGCACATGCAGACAAATTCCCGGGACTCTGCACACCGGATGATTCTTATCACGGAGTTACCTATGCTGAAAAATTTGGAAAAGAAGGCGCTTTCATCACCAAATGTACTTCTCAGCTGATGAGAGACCTCGGCTGCGCTCAGTCTCCACAAAGTGCATTTATTCTGAACCTTGGACTGGAATCACTTCATGTACGTATGCCAAGACATGTTGAAAACGGCCAGGCAGTTGCAGAATTCCTTGAGAAACACGACAAAGTAGAATTCGTAAACTATCCGACACTTCCATCCAACAAATACTATGAAACTGCAAAGAAATATCTGCCAAACGGTGGATGCGGTGTTGTTTCCTTTGAATTAAAGGGTGGACGTGCTGCTGCCGAAAAATTCATGAAAAATCTGAAACTTGCAGCAATTGAAACACATGTAGCAGATGCAAGAACCTGCTGCCTCAACCCGGCAACCTCCACACACCGCCAGATGAATGACGAGCAGCTCGCTGCTGCCGGAATTCCAGCCGGACTGATCCGTATCTCCTGCGGCCTTGAAGATAAAAACGACCTGATCGCAGATATCGCTCAGGCACTGGACGCAATTTAATCGAATTAAGTATATCTCAAAAAAGGAAGAACTCGACTCCGTTCTTCCTTTTTTGTGCTTTATTTTGTGGATTTTTCATATAAAGAAAGCCCCTGCAATGCCTTTCGACACCATAGGAGCTTTCTCTGTAATTTTTCTTTATTCTATTCTGCCTTCAGATAAATCTGGAATGCATCATAATTTTGCTCTGGTAATGGAAGCAGGATTCCGGCATGCATCAACGCCGCGCCGGAGAAGTTTCCAGCGTCTTCTCCATCCAGCTGCATCTGATAAACCTTTTTCGGATCCAGCCCTTTCCATTTCACGATCTCAGATGCTGCATTTGCATACATATCTGTATAAACGACAGACATGCAGGCCTCACTGCCATCCTGTGCCGCATATTCCCATACAGTATAGTCTCTGTTTTCAAATGGTGAAGTCAGTCTGTAATAATCTCCGAACTGGAACAGTCTTCCATGTTCTTTGAAGAACGCAATCTGTTCTCCCGCCATCTTCTTTTCTTCATCAGTCATCTTACTGAGATCCAGTTCATATCCAAATGTTCCCTGCATTGCACAGATTCCTCTTGTCTTGAACGGTGTCACGCGATGATTCTGATGATTCGGGCAAACCGATACGTGTGCGGAAACAGAAGACATCGGATAGCCAAAGGAAGTACCGTACTGAATACGCAGTCTTTCAATCGCATCCGTATTATCGCTACACCAGATCTGCGGACAGTAATACAACATACCTGCATCAAACCGTCCACCGCCGCCACTGCATCCTTCCAGCAGAAGTTCCGGGAATCTCTGAGTCACAGCTTCCAGTACTTTATAAAGGCCAAGCACATAACGATGTCTCAGTTCCCCCTGACGGTCACGTGGAAGCTTCGCACTGTAAGCAGCCATAAGTGAACGGTTCATATCCCATTTGATATACTGGATATCCGCTTTCTCTACAATATCACAGATCCGCTCTGTCAGATAATCTGTCACATCTTCTCTGGACATATCCAATACCAGCTGGGAACGACTTCTGATCGGCTGTCTTCCCGGTATGACCAGTGCCCAGTCCGGATGTGCCCGATACAGATCACTGTCCTCAGAAATCATCTCCGGCTCAAACCAAAGCCCGAAAGAAAGTCCCATATCATGTACTTCTTTCACCAGCTCAGAAAGGGTTCCGCACAGCTTTTTCTCATTTACAAACCAGTCGCCAAGACCGGAGAAATCATCATTCCTTTTTCCAAACCATCCATCATCCAGTACCAGCATATCCAGATTCAGTTCTGCCGCTTCTTTTGCAATTGCAATCAGATTGTCTTTGTTAAAATCAAAATAGGTTGCTTCCCAGTTATTTACCAGAATCGGGCGCACTCTGTCTTTCCAGCAGCTGCGGATCAGATTCGACACGATTGCCTGATGCAGAGTCTGGGACAGCTTTGAAAATCCATCTGCACTGTATGTCAGACATACCTCAGGTGTGCTGAAGCTTTCACCCTTTTTTAGTTTCCAGGAAAAATCATAGTCATCAATTCCAATGACCAGTCTTGTCTGATTAAACTGATCTACTTCTGCCTGTGCATGAAAACCGCCACTGTACAGAAAAGATGCACTGTAGCACTCACCAGTACTCTCTGTAGTGTCTTTATCCGCAAGAATCACAAAAGGATTATGCTGGTGGCTGGAAGTTCCACGGGTACTGCGAAGCTCCGTGATGCCGTGTGGCAGACTGTTTCTTTCCATCTGACGCTCACCGGCATGTTTTCCATAAAAATGAATCAGATCATATTTTCCCATTCCAAGATCCAGACACGCACTCATAATTCTGGAAATCTGGATATCACCCTCTGTACGGTTTTCGACTACTGCTGCTCTTGTAATGATATCCAGCTCTTCAAAGACTCCATAAAGAAGATGTACATAGACTTCTTCAACAGTATCTTTCAGAACGATCTCCAGTGTCTCTCCTTCTGATTTCTCAGAAGAAAAGAATGCCGGAAGCCCCGGAATGTTATATTTTCCATCTCTTACCTGATAGCTGTCAAAGAAAAACATCCCGTCCTGTACACCGCTTCCAAGGTCTGCTTTCAGACAGTCTACACGATAGTCTCCGTTGCCATATACCGGAAACTCCTGCGGAAGAAAATCCAGAGAATATACACGCTCTCTGTCAGTCCCCGGGATATTTCCGCTGAATCCACGGTCTGCCATACGAATCAGATAGGAACAGTCCGTATCATCCGTACGGTTTCCGTAATAAGTGTGAATAAGCATATTCTGCTCGTCCACTTTCATCTGATAAGTACTGTTTTTTGTATGAAGAGTAAAAATCTGATTCTTTATATTGATAGCCATTGTCGTTTTCCCTTTCTGTCTTTTTCAAGAATTATTTTACTGCTCCGTTTACAACACCATTGATAATCTGTTTCTGGCAGATGATATAAAAGATTAAAATTGGAAGTAATGCCAGAAGATAAGATGCAAATGCCAGGTTATAATTCGTTCCGAACTGTGTCTGGAAATTCAGCTGTGCCAGCGGCAGTGTGTTCTGATCTGTACCGGACATGATGACCAGTGGAGTCATAACGTCATTCCAGGTACTCATTGCTGTGAGAACTGCTACTGTTGCATGCATCGGTTTCATATTTGGAAAAATAATCTTCCAGTAAGTCTGCCATACTCCGGCTCCATCCACACAGGCAGCCTCTTCCAGTGCCATCGGGATATTATTCAGATATCCGGAATAAAGCAGTACATTCATCGGCATAAAAAACACAACATACAATACGATAACACCAAAGCGGTTTGCGATTCCCAGCTGTGCAGTTTCTTTTACCAGCGGCATCATAAGAACCGCAAACGGTACAAACATACCACTTACAATGTAATAGTAAGAAATCTTAAATATCTTACGCTGCTTCATCTTTCTTCCGATCAGATAACCGGCAAGTGAATGTATTAATATACATAATACCACAGTTACCCCGGTAATAAGAAGACTGTTTCCAAGAGAATGCCAGAAATCAGTTACACGCATTGCTTCTGCAAAGTTTTCAAAACTCCATTTCTGTGGGAATGCCAGTGCACCAGCTACATCATTTGTCATTTCCGATGGCTTCTTAAATGCAATGATCACTGTCATATACAGTGGAAATAAAATCGTCAGACAGCCAAGTACCAGTAAAATATTAATAATCCTGTTTGTAGTCTTACCACGAACAGCGCCTTCTTTTTTCTTTGTTCTGCTCATTATAACTGCTCCTCCTTACTTCCCAGGAATTTCATCTGAAACAGTGATATCGCAACGATCACAATAAAGAATACAAATGCATTCGCACTCTGGAAACCAAACTGTCCTCCACTCATACCATTGTTATAGATCAGATAAGAAATGGACTCTGTGCTCTGTGACGGGCCACCTTTTGTCAAAGACATGATCTGGTCAAATACCATCAGCGCATTTTTCATACAAAGGACAAGGTTAATTGTTACAAATGGCATGATCAATGGAAGTGTAATGCTCTTAAATTTTTTCCATCCGGATGCTCCATCCAGCATACATGCCTCATAAACTTCTTCCGGAACAGTCTGCAGACCGGAAATATAAATGATCGTATTCATCGCTATTCCCTGCCATGCTCCGACGATCACAATTGCGATCCATGCCCATTTTGTACTTCCAAGGAGACTTGTTTTCAGGAAATCAATTCCTGTTACTTCTCCGATCGTCGGCAGAATATATGTAAAAATGAAACTGAAGATATAACCGACAACCAGACCTCCCAGAATATTTGGTACAAAATAGATTCCTCTGAGTGCATTTTTTCCACGGATCTTGCTGTTCAGTCCCAGTGCCAGGATCAGGCTGAGAAGATTGACCACAATTGTCATAACCAACGCATATTTAAATGTAAACAGATATGAGTGACCCACACGGGAATCCTGGAAAATTTCTGCAAAGTTCCGCAGTCCTACAAAATCATAACTTCCATATCCGCGGAAGTTTGTAAGTCCGTAATAAAAACCTTTGATCAGCGGTAATGTATTAAAGCAGAAGAAAAGAACCAGAATCGGTGCCAGCAGGCCAAAAAATATCTTTTCATTTTTGCTCCACGCACCATGTTTTTTATTCATGATCATTACCCTCCTCATATGCTTTTACTTTTGCCACGACATCTCTGTTGTAGCGAATCCATTCTTTGTCAAATCGTTTCATAAATGTATCTGTCGCATCAGCACTGTCATCCATCAGATATGTCTGGATCATTGCATCTACTGACATTTCACTCGGGTAATGATGGTCCTGATAATCCGCTACAATACCGTTTTCGATATAATCACGCATTTCTTCCAGCTCCGGAGTAATCTCAAAATCACCTTTTTTACATGGAACAGCGCTCTGTGCATTCAGATATTTTTTGACATTTTCATCTTCGAGCATATAACTGAGCACTTCATAAGCTGCCTCTTTATTTTTACAATCTTTCATCACGCAGAACATCAGATCATTTCCGGAATTCAGCACATTTTTATCTGCATCTTCATTTGCCGGAAATACAAAAGAACCAATATTCATATCCGGATTTACAGATTTGATCTGAGAGATCGCATAGCTTCCAATTGTAAACATCGCAGATGTTCCTCTTGCGAATGCAGTGCAGGCATCGTTATATCCCTGAGACACCGGATCTTTCTGTCCATATGCAAGAAGCGCTTTTTCCTTTTCTGCCACTTCTCTGTAATTTTCTGCAAAAGTTGTTTCTCCACTGTTTACCTGATAAGTCAGATCAGAATCGCACAGACTTACTGCAATTGCATTCCACGGTGCCAGTGTAGTCCATGTATCTTTAAAACCAAAATATAATGGCTGGATTCCTTCTGACTGGATCTGATCACAAAGATTCGTAAATTCTGTCCATGTGGTCGGAACCTCCCAGCCATGTTCTTCAAACATATCCCGGTTAAAAAGAATTCCAGCTGCATTTGCCATATACGGAACGGCATAAACACCATCTTTCGGCACATATTCCAGATCTTTGTTCATCTCAAGATATTTCTCTTTAATATCGTTCAGTCCTTCAAAATCAGAAATATCCATCAGCATGTCTGCATCCAGAAAATTGGAATAATTAATATCCCCGCCAATTCCTATGATATCCGGATTATCCTCACGGATAAATCTTGTTTTCAGGATTGTCATTGCATCGTTCGGTGAATCAATCTTTAAATAAATATCATCGTGCGTTGCATTGAACTCATCCTGAAACTGTTCAAAAATATCTACCGCCTCCGGTTTATACTGTACCATTTCAATTACAGTTTTGCCCTCTGTTTCGTCCTTTCCGGAGCATCCTGTCATAACTATTCCCATTGCCAGAACGCCTGCAAGGAAAACAGCACCTACTTTATGCTTTCCCATTTGTTTCTCCCTTCTTTACAGCTATTTACTGCCATCCGGCAGTTCAGATTCAGACCGGTCATCTCTGTTTGATTCGATTCTAGCACCAAAAGAAAAGCTTCGTACATAGATGGATAACATCAAAATATACCATAATGCGTTATTTCCAGAATAATGTTGATGTTACTACTCATTATGGTATATAATAGTACTAAATAGCGATATTTCGTTAAAATTGTATGATTTCTGTATCTCGTTTTTATGCATATTTTACTATATCCCATAGGAGGAAATGATAAAAACCATGTCAGATTCTATTTTTCACATATTTTCCAATGAACTTTTTCTTGACCTGACCGTATACCAATACGGCTATGAGAAATGTGATCCTCTGCATTCTTATGGACCATTTGTACGTAATCATTATCTTTTTCACTATATTATTTCCGGCAAAGGAATGCTGAGTGTTACAGAAAAAGATGACAGTGCTGTTTACCATATGGAAGCACATTCCGGCTTTCTCATTGAACCGGGGCGTATCAATCTTTACAGTGCTGACCAGAAATTCCCATGGGAATACGTCTGGGTAGAGTTCGATGGACTGCGTGCAAAAGAGCTGATGGAAGAAGCCGGACTGTCCAACGATCATCCGGTCTTTCATCCCATTTCCGATACAGCAGCAGATAAGCTTCGCGATGAAATGCTGCGTCTGACACAATATCCGGACAATTCCCGCCCATTTGGGATCATTGGTCAGTTATATCTTATTATGGATGCCCTTATCCAGGGTTCTTCCAATAAAAAAAGACTTCAGGGCGGAAAGCTTTCAAGATTTTACGCACAGGAAGCACTTTCTTTTATTGAACAAAATTATACATTGCCAATCACAGTCGAAGATATGGCAAATCGCTGTAATCTTGACCGAAGCTATTTTGGTAAAGTTTTCAAAGATATGATCGGACAGTCTCCACAGGACTTCCTGATCCGCTATCGAATGAGTAAAGCAACCTCTCTGCTTACCAGCACCAGCCTGTCCATTGGTGACATCAGCGTTCAGGTTGGATATCCAAACCAGCTTCATTTTTCCAGAGCGTTCCGTAACATTTACGGGATGTCACCAAGACAATATCGCCAGCAGAACAAATTATTGTCCTGAATCACAGGCAGGTTACGTTTCTGTTTACTTTTCTTCATGATATTGCATTTTCTGCGAAAAGAATAGCTTTTACACCAGTCTGATGGTAAAATAAAAACCGAAAAATAAAACTGGAGGAACCCTATGAAAAAGAAAAAATTTTTTCCTCTCTCTATGGGAATCGGTTTTCTGTTCACAGGTCTGTTCTGCTGTTTTTCTGTATCAGCAGATGCTGTTGAAGGCTCACCAGGACAGACTGTTTCCGGAGAATATGCCGTTGTTATAAATACAGACACCTCTTCATCTCAAAATACCGGAACTCTGGTTTTTGACGATGGTACAGATACTGTCTCTTCTTATCTCAGCACTGGCAGCAGCGCAGCCAATCTGCCTGCCTCCCAGATTCTCAAAAAAGCTTCTGACACCAGTGATTATAATGTTCTTTCTTCATCTGCCCTTTCCGCAGCAGCTGCACAGTCTGCTGCCACAAGTTACTACATCGGGCAGGAAAAATATATCTATCGTTCAAATAGTACAGGCAAAACTTATGTATGCATCGGCATTGGTGAACACTGCTATATCTGGATGGATAAAGATATGAAAGCCAGTTACGATGCAGCTGGTAAGACTTCCTCAATCGCAAAGGATATGGCAGGTGTATATGACGGACAACCTTATCGAATCCTGAATACTCTGGCCGGTGGTAACATCCCATATGAAGATAATTCCGGTAAAATTTCAATTCTTCTCGAAACTTTATCTTCCGCAAGCGGCATGTACATGTACGACACAGACATCACAGCAATCCATATCAACACTCCTTCTGCATCTGCCTATGTTTCCGGTGAAATGTCCAAAAGAAACGGTCTGCTTGTACACGAAGGACAGCATGCACTGCTCTGGCTGAAAACCAGATTTTCCAATACCGGCAGATATATGTGGCTCAATGAGGGACTGGCTGTGACTGCTATGGACTATCTCTGGGGTGGCATTGATTCCAGCGGATGGTTAAACGGCATTGCCGGAAGTACCGCTATTCGAAGCGGCTCTTCCCTGATCTATCAGACCTACCGTGATGATACGGCGCAGGATTACGGCATGCCTTATCTTTTTATGCGTTATGTGATCGACCGTATGGCCGGAAGCTATAAACCAATGGATGTTCTGCCAAAATTTTACCAGATAGATGCCTCCACCCTTACCTGTGAAGAATACCTGACGCAGGTAACCGGCATTCCATTTAAGACATTAATGTCTGATTTCTATACCGCAATCGCTGCCGGCGATCTCTACGGCAATTACAGTTTCTCTGGTGACCGTATTGCCGCCGGAAAGGCTGCAACATTTCCTGTTTTTTCCGGAAACAGTAACCAGAACTATACGCTGCCTGCAGCTTCTGCAGTCATTATAAAACTGAAAAATGGGAAATTCACGGTTCCTGCCAACGGAAGCTCCAGCATTATTTACCGTATCGTCGGAAATCGCACCACTTCTGCAGCTCCATCTGAAGGTAGTGGTACTGCCTCTGATCCATATAAGATCACTTCTCTCGATGATTTGAACCTTATCTCGGATCATCCGGGTGCTTATTACAGTCTGACCAAAGATATTCAGACAAATGGAAATATTAATTTCTCTGTAAATTATTTCAGTGGACACTTAGATGGTAATTCACACACTATTTACGGATTAAAAAAACCGCTTATCGCCCAAAATGACGGAACCATTGAAAATCTGCGAATTGTAGCTGATTTTGACGATGACAGCCAGAATGTACAGGGTGTCATTGCACAATATAATCAGGGAAAGATTCAGGAATGTTCTGTTTCCGGCACGGTCACCGGACATATGGGTGGCGATGGATCCATGGTCTTTCCTGAATTTGGCGGCATTGCCGGTCAGAACGAACTTGCCGGAATCATCAGTGGGTGTACGGCCCGCCTGAATATAAATCTGTCTATGCCAGCTATGAAGGGCTGTGTCGGCGGTATTGCCGGATTAAATATTGGTACAATAGAAAAGTGTGTCAGCAATGGAATCATCTCTGTCACCCAGAAAAACGGCACTTCTTATCCTCTTTATGTCGGTGGTATTGCCGGTGAAACCCAAAAATTCGGTGGTATGGGTGGTGTGATCAAAGAATGTCTGCATGCCGGTCAGATTAAAGTTTCCGGTGGTTCCTCTTCTGTTGGACAAATTTGCGGTCTTGCAGCTGCAAATGTAATAAATTCTTCAACCGGATTAAATGGTCATATCCTGAACTGTTATGGAAAAACGGGATCTGGAAATCTGGTCGGTTCTACTGCTGCAGTGCCTTCAACCGGTGGTCTGCTGACAGATGCACAGATGAAGGATTCTTCCTCTTACCAGGGATGGTCTTTTGGAGCTGACTGGAAAATGTCTGATGATGGAATCCCGGCTCGAACCGATTCCTCAGACATTACTTCACTTTCTGTAAAATATACTCCGTCCTCCTGTTATATTGGTGAAACACCATGGAGTTTCGGAACGCTTGTTATAAACAACAAAACGAAAGTTTCCATTACGCAGGATATGGTCAGCGGTTTTGATAATACATCGGCACATACCTGCCAGATTACTGTAACATACAAAGGCCGACAGACCAGTTATTTACTTCCTGTCGTTGCTCCAAAAACAAGTGATATTACAAGTCTCCAGATATCAGCAAAACCATCCAGACTTTCCTATACAGAGGGAGATCTGTTCAATCCATCCGGTGTCAGCTTCTTTGCTACCATAGGCGGTCGCTATGCCTATATTTACAGCGGATATACTTATAATAAAACGCGTGCGCTGACTTCTTCTGATACAGAAGTTACTTTTGACTATTTTGGTGCAAAAGTAACACAGAAGATTTCTGTTGCAGCAAATACACCAACAAAACTGAATATTCTTTCTTCGCCCTCAAAGACTCAGTACACCATCGGAGATAAGCTGGATCTTTCGGGAATAAAGCTCCAGATTGTTTACAGCAATGGAACCCTTTCTCCAATAATTACTACTGATACTCTGGATACCTATGGAATTCATATAGCACTTGGCGCTGCTTCAAATGTTACTGCGATTGACAAAAAGCATATTATGACTGCTTCGGACAGCGGAAGCTCTCTTCTGTTTTATGCTACAGATATATTACCAGGACAGTATGGAACTGTAACTGCAGTTTCCTCGACTCTCAGTGTACTGGCTCCTCTGCAGATCACAGATACAGAGCTTCATCTGTGCACTGGAACCAAGAACACTCAATATGCTTATTCCGGCAACGTAACCGGCGGCAGTGGCAAGTACAAGACAACCGTTGTCAGCGAGAATCTTCCGTCCGGACTGAGCCGAAATAATATACCTGACAGTTCCAGTTACTCTTATTTCTATTACTCAGGAACAGTTACTGCTCCTGTCGGCACTTACGAGTCACTGTACACCGTTCAGGATACTCAGACAAAAGCGACCTTATCGGTAAAAATTGTATTACATGTACTTGCTTCCAGTGAAGCAAAATTTTACAGTTTCGTACTGCGTGCCTCGGATAACCCGGAACTTAAACAGGATGTCATCGGAGAGATTGGAACGGACACGATCATTCTCCGGCTGCCAAAAGGCACAAATGTAACTGCCCTGAAACCATCTATTGATTTTGGCTACAGTTACGGTACTTCCCTTCCGGCTGCCTTTTGGAGTGGAACCCCACATGATTTTACCAATCCGGTCATTTATACATTAACTGCACCAGACGGAGTTACAAAGAAATCCTACACCGCGCAAGTAGAATTCTATGATTCTGCTCAAGGAGTCACAACTCCGACTCCAAAGCCGACCAATACTCCGACTCCGAAGCCTACCAGTACTCCGACTCCGAAGCCGACCAGTACTCCAGTGCCAACAAATACTCCGGTTCCGACTAACACTCCGACTCCGAAGCCGACCAGTACCCCGACTCCGAAGCCTACCTGTACTCCAGTGCCAACAAATACTCCGGTTCCGAAGCCACAGCCTACCAGTACTCCAGCTCCAAGACCTTACCCAGTTGGAATGCCTGTCAAACATACAGCAAGTAATGGCATATATAAGGTAACCGGCACTCAAACTCTGGAGTATACAAAACCCGTAAATAAAAAATCGAGTGTTATTAATATTCCGAACCGCATTACACTCAATGGTCTGGATTACACTGTAACCTCTGTTGGAAGCAAAGCTTTCAAAAACAACAAATATCTGAAAAAGGTATCCATCGGAAATAACGTTGTTCAGATCAAAAATTATGCTTTCTATAAATGCCCTAAACTGTCTTCTGTAAAAGTTGGAAGATCCGTTCGGTTAATTGGAAAGCAATGTTTCTACGGATGTAAGAAATTAAGAACACTGAACATTCAATCTCCAGGATTATCGCAGAAATACACTGGTTCAAATGCCTTTAAAGGAACACCTGCAAAAATGAAAGTCTATGTTCCAAGAAAACAGGCCAAAAATTATAAAAAATTATTCCTGAAACGAGGGATGCGCAAAACTGTCACTTTCAAAGGCATTCGATAGGTAGTAAAAAGAAGGAGCAGTCCGAAAATATATTTCAGACAGCTCCTTTTTTTCTGACTTAAGAAGGGGAATTTCTGATATAAATACTGTTCGCCCATATTCTCCCCACCAACAGTTTTATTTACCTACTGCAACTCCTTCAATATTGATCTTCCAATCGTGCCTTCCGGCATCTGTACCCCAAAATTTTCTGCAACAGATGCACCGATCACCGCAAATGTATCTTGATTCTCAATAGCTCCTGTTTCTTTCATTTTCTTTGAATATGCAATAAATGGTA
>ERZ835080.33-NODE-33-length-150629-cov-264.938728_pt1 | contig 150629 bp, 106 predicted proteins | sample MGYA00519688_ERZ835080 | MGnify/ENA primary metagenome ERZ835080 (study PRJEB31850, sample SAMEA3708770) | human gut metagenome | biome: human gut; feature: human-associated habitat; material: faeces | place: China | collected 2014 ... | reverse complement strand
TTAGAAAAATCCTCCCAATAACTGATGCTATCTTGGGTTTCAAACCACTTATTATTGGTCTTCTTTCTCGCTTTTATTTTCTCTCCATTTACGATGTGAGACTTCCCCGTTTGCTCCAGACGTTCAATACCGAATCCTAAAAGATAATTTTTAACGGCAGGATACTTCTCTATATCATAATGGCGAGAAGGAAAAGTTGCAATTAGATACAATCCAGTCCAGTTATATCCATATCTCTTGATGTCCCTGCCTCGCAGAATCGGTCGAATAAGTTCAGCCGTTCTTGCACGCTCGTCTTCTGTCTGACAATTCGCAAGAATCTCATCACGTTTCTCTGTTGATATAATAAAGGCTTCATTATATCCAGTTAGAACTCCACGATAAATGTTTATGTCCCAATCTTTGAGAGGAGTACCTACGGACTCAATTTTGCGCTTGATACTCTGCTCGATAGGAGAAAGTATCACCCAAGAGTCAGAGTTTGAGAACTCGCACTCCGACCCGCTTTGCTGCACGAAAACGCTCAAATTCTTTACGCTATCTTTGTTCTGCTTATTGGTAACTGCGCATAGAGTCTTGTGCTCGTTTACTGCTTTAGCAAAGAGCAGAATATTGGTATCAACAGTTGCGCTCTCAAAGATTTTGACTCCGGCAAAGTCTATGAGTAGCAGAGGGTTCGTATTCTTGGCAAAGAATTCACGCGTCTTCTCACCATATCCTGCACGCATCCATTTATTGGATGTGATATAGCAAAGATGTCCATTGGGCTTAAGCAACTGATAGCCACGTTCGTAGAACAGGCAATAAATATCACCTGTACGTGCGTATGTCTTATAATTGCAATCTGCATACAACTTGGCTAATTTGCCGCCATCATTTTGAAGCTGAATATATGGTGGATTACCAATCACAATATCAAATCCATCATTCACTCCGAACATCCAGGCAGGGTCGAAGAACTCTGCAACTGCATTTTGGTCGTATGGATTCCATGCAGCAAGTTGCTTTGCGTCCTCAGGAGCAAAGTCGTTGTCTTCAGCCAACAATTTAGCCAATTTCTCACGTAGTTGTTTGTCTTTCTCTCGCAATGTACTTTTGCGATAAGCGGTTTTAGCAGAGAAATGCTCATGACGTATTTCTGTCAGTTCTTTCTTTGTCGGCTCGATTTCTGGATTCTCGAACAGATTGTGTGAGACTTGTTTCTTCTTTGCAATCAATGAATTGGCTGCCACAAACTTTGTTTCAAGATTTGGTAATGTAGGAATACCAAAGTTCGGCTTCGTGGCATCTTTCTCACAATTGCAGATAAGAGAAATAAAGAAGCGAAGTTTTGTAATCTGCGCTGCTATACTTTGAATATCACTGCCATATATGCAATTTTCAATGATAGCCAACTTCATTTCATAGATATTCTCGTCAGGAGTGATATGACAAAGAATCTCCATCATTCTGTTAAGCAAGCCCATAGGAAATGCTCCTGAGCCACATGCAGGGTCAAGTATCTTGATTGTCTTTAATTTGTCTGCAATGGTTTTATAATCATCCTCTTTTGTTTTGTCATACACAAACTCTGGAGAGAAGAGCGAACGCACAAATGCCGTATTGCCCAAGTATGAGATAAGGCTTTCGTCCACCATATAGTTCACAATCTCGCGAGGCGTATAGAAAGAACCACTTTGATTACGGGCCGTTTCTTTCGTCTCAGGGTTGTATGCACCCAAAAGGTTCTCAAACACCTTACCAAGCAATTCTGGGTCGAGTGCCACTTGCTGCTCCTCAGGGGAGTTCTCTTCTATAGTAAAATTGTATCGGCTTAGTATGGAGATAAGTCCTCGTTCTGGTTCAAAGAACAGAACGTTTGGCACAACCGCACGATTGCGATAGCGTCCATCGGCAAATTTCTTGTCGTTACGGCTGAAACCATCATAGTTGTATGCCTGTTCTACGCCATCAATAGTCTTTGTCTTGTCAAGGCACTCAAAAAGACCGCCATTAAGGAATGGTACTTCAGAGAACAACTTTATCACTTCATCTTCCCTGATAGTGAACATTTCTGCATAGCGATAAAGTGTCTTGATGTCTTTCTTTACGTTGGTTGCAAACTTACGCTTGTTGCCCTGCTCATCCTCTATGGCACGGTTGAGAGTGCCGAAAAAGAGGTTCTGGAGAATGGCATTATAGTAGTTTCCAACTACGGCACTGTTCGGATCAAAATCCTTGAGTATAGTTTCGAGGAAGTCAACATCAAAGATTTTATTAGGCACAAGTTCTTTCTGTTTGATAAACCAAACAAACATAATTCGGGTTATCAAACGTATAATCTTTGTCTCAATATCTTCTCTGTCATCTGCCTCTATAGATGTGTTGTTCGGGAAATATACTCCAGATGCTGGGTCCACCGCCCATTGATACCACTCATACAAGTCTTTGTAGAATTGCTTGGTAAGTGCCTCAACGGAGAACGCTGCCGTAACATCGCTTAGAGCTAATTTGCTATTCTTCAACGCTCCAAATTGCTCTATTGCAGTACGGCATCCACGTCCCTCACCAAGAAGATACGTAAAACGCTTGGTGTTTGTGGAAAGTTTTTCATAAATACCATCCTTGTTAAATCCCCAAGTCTCGCTGACATAAGAAAAGCGTAGAACACTTTCATTCTTACGATAACAGAACAGGAATGCACCAGCATAGCCCATGTCACGCCAGTCTTTTGTAAGCATATCACGTATGCCAGCTCTGTTTCTCTCAATGTCAACTTTGTCTGAAAGTTCCACCTCATATATGGCAAGCGCTTCACCATCAGAAAGAGAAATCTTTCCCAGGTTGAGTGCGTTTTTTGCCAATCGGCTATTCGCTTTTACTTCCTTTGGGCTTCGCCAAAAACTGACATTGCTGAGAAATATGTCATGAAGCAGTTGCTGCCATGCTTCACGATTATATTTTGATTCTATGATTTCTTTATAGTTCATATTATTATTGTTATTTAAACGATTCTGATAATATTATCTCGGCGTTGCTTTCTTGTTCGTTCAACTGCGACTCTTGCGCCATGTAGTAAGCGGAATATTTCTTTGCCATTTCTATGATTTCTGCTAACGCTTCATCATGTGTCATTCGTGACTTTCCGCTTGTGCGTCGTAAGTCTTTCTGTATGCGTTGCAAGCGCTTTGGTATGTAGGTTATGACACCACGCTCTGCCAAAGTCTTGAGCTGAACAACTTTTAGATACAGTTCGTTGTCATCTATTTCACGAATAAAGTTATTCAACAGACTTACCGCAGTACTAACTTGCGCACCAAGTGTGGCCTGAGTGTCTTGTGAAGTCTCTTGTGCTTGCATTTCCTCATCTCGCATGGCACGGAACTTCTGCAAAGCCATGTTGATATGTTTGTGATGTTGCTCAATGCGCTCCACAGGCTGCTCTTCTTTAGATGCCTTAAAGTATTTCAACGCATCAAGCACAGAGAGTTCCTTGGCTGTTTCCGAAACAAGGAAGAACACTTTCCTATAATTCGTCTTGAGGAAAACAAGTGTATCGCCAGACAAGGTTACACCTTCTACCGTGCGCTTCTCTCTACCAGTACGACTTCGCAACGACAATTTTTCAATTCGGTTATACTCTCTGCGATTTGTCTTGTATAGAGTTCGAAGTTCCTCATAGAAAGGCAACTCTTGATTTGCTTCTTCCTTTTGCTTCTTCCTTCCTTCGTCAAACAACTTGGTCAAGTCCCGGTCAAGAATTTCCTGTTGTGAGTAAATTTGATTATCCTCGCCAAAAGTTGAGTGGAATGTTTGTATCTTACTCAGTGCTATCTGGTTGAGGTTTATCTCTCTGTTGCCCTCACGAGAAGGATAGAACACATAATTATATATGTGCTTAGATGCAGAACCAATACGATTGACACGGCCTATACGTTGCATCAGACGTGTACTGTTCCATGGCGTATCATAGTTGACTATGACATTGGCACGATGCAAGTTAACGCCCTCTGCTAAAACGTCAGTAGTGAGGATTATATTGTAATAGTTGAGCTTTGTTTTATAGTTTGCATCAAAGTTTTCTCGGATAGTTTTGAATAGCTTACTACGATTATCAGCCGAGATCACCAATACATCTTTGCGGTTGATGCGTCGCTCAAGATATTTAACCGTGTCAACTGACTCTGAGAAAACGACAAGTTTTTGCTCTGGATTACGGTCTTCCTTGAACAATTCATGTTTCAGCAATTCATTGAATTTTGCAAACTTAGAATCGTCAGCATCCGTAATTTTTTCCCATGCCTTGCACATCTTTTCCAATGTCTCTTGGTCGCCTTGTAGCATTTCTATAAATTCAGGCTTAAAGTCTTCGGCCTTAAACACTGAGTTCTTTGGATTGTCCTCCGCTTTGGCATTGAGTTTCTCTTCTATCTCCTCATCTGTGTATCCAGACTCCAGCAGGTTATTGATGTCAAGGTCTGGAGCAATAAACACCTTGTCTCGATTGAACATATCAAGCATATTCTGGTTGGCTTGACGGAAATTGCTAAGTGAGACTTGGAACGCATAAAAACTGCTTTCCAGTCGCTTGACAAGACCATTTTTGCGGATGCCTGCCAGACTACGGCTTATAAGCTCTGCATTGTCATATAACCCATTAGATACTTCTGGTTTCAAATATGCAATGGCCTGATAACGAGCATAAGTCAGCTCCTTGTCGAGAGTCTGCATGGCACTTTCAAACAAGTCGGCAAGGTGCTCGTTTAGTTCATAACTGCTTGCATTTGGACGTTCAACCTTTGGAAATCCGTTCACGTCCTTGTTGTAACGTGCCACACTTTCTATGTCAGTTCTTGTACGGCGTACGGTTAATGGCTTTATAACACGATCTCGTACATGTTCTGCCAGTTTCTTAAACTGCGTAACATCAAAATTGGGGTCCTTTCTCAACTGCTGAAATTCTTTAATTAATGGAGAGAAAAATGCCGTTAAGTTTGCCACACCATCAATAGTACAACGGCGTGGGTCTTGGAAAAGCTGTATCTCGTTATAAATATCAGCAGGTGTATTGTTCATTGGTGTTGCAGAAATAAGCATCACTTTTTTCTTGTAGCCTGGTATGTTGCCTTGCTCAATGCGTGGCATCTTGCATATTTCCTGCAACTGCTCAAAAGCAGATGTGGTGTGTGAACGAAACTTGTGCGCCTCGTCCACTAATATCAAGTCGTATTCATCTGCATTCCAGTAGTTATAGTTCTCTTCATCAAGCACCTTTGACAAGCTACCGTTGGTAACGAATTTTGCATATTTGTCAATTCCAAAATCTTTAAATGTAGCCTTCCAGTTTTGTTCTACTGCTGGAGGATATACAACGAGTATCTTTGTCTTGTCTCGTCCATTCTCTATCAAGAACTTTTTAGCAATCATTGTCGCAATAACAGTCTTTCCCAAACCCACAACATCGGCAAGGAAGAAACCATCATATCTAATCAACTTTTGATAGCCTTCAGCTACCGCATCCATCTGATAGTCATACTTAGTATAACCCTCAGGCATGTCAAAAGGATTATTGTCGTCAGTTGCTAAAACACGGTCAGAAAAATATTCCATGAGCATCTTGATGTAAAGGTCATACGGCTTTACATCTCCTTTCAAATATGTTCTGTCAACAGAGGCCTTAACATCTTCTGCTGTTATGGCGCATCCTTCAGCTTCTTTCCACAATAGCTCGAATTCATCCTTTGCAAACTTAACATCATCATATCTATCAAGTTTTACATTAAACTCATACTGTTTATCCTCAGATATGCCAAGTCCATTACCAGACAAGTTGCTTGAGCCTGTGATGGCAACTCCCTGCGAATATTGGTTAAATTCGTCAGGATAAAGAATGTACAATTTGGCATGAATCTTTTTAGATGGATGTGCACGAAGTTCAAGTTTGCCATCAATTAAGTCTTGAATCATTTGGAACATTCCATCTTCTACTTCTTTCTTGTAATTGGAAGATTCAATGTCTCTACGGATTTTTCGCAAACACTCTTCTCTTACTTCTTCTTCCGCACCGAAGAAAATTCTTCCTTGGTTTGCTGCTTGCGCAATGTATTTGTCCACATCAATTCCGATGAGGATTCTAACTCGATTTATGTTGTCCAAAAACGGACGCAAAGAGAAATAACCTGATGCTCTCAAAAATCCCACTACCGCATCAAGATTCTTGATATTTTGGTTATGTTGCAATATGCCCTCAAACTCTTTCATAAGGGTATTTCCATTCTTGTTCGTGAAGAAATTAGAATGTATTATTGATGTGTTGCTTTCTGTTGTCATAGTTGAAACATTACTTAATTTGCTGCTTTACGCAACAATTGTTATTCATTGATTTTCGCCACCAATTCCGTTGGTGTTAATACTTCCATCTTGGCAAAGGCAAACCATTTCTTGCCCAAGTCCTTAATGGATGCACCGATATGGTACACAACATCATCAATACACAAGAATCTGTCGTGTGACCTGCGGAACACACTTACATTGATAGGTGGATATTGGCTATTATGCCTGTTGATATCAAGATGTAACTGTTGATTGATTTGTTGAGTATAAATGTCAGCTGTTACGCCACTGACTCTTTTGTCCAGCAAGGTGAGAACAGTTTCATCGACATAATTGTCTATCAGTACTATGCTTCTTTTGGCGCTCTTTACCAAATCTGAAACAAACGTGTAGGCATCATATACTTGCCCATCATAGAATATTCCTTGTTTTGGCAGAACGCTTCTTTCGTCAAGTCTTTGGAATACTTCATCAATGCGCTTGTCTGATTCTTGTTGGTGTTGCATCATTTCAAGCTGATGATATTCGATAGTTGACAATCTTCTGAACACATCTGCATTGTTTATCAAGAAATGGCGCATGGACACAAAAGCATCCATGATACGGATGCTGACACGAATGGCAGTTTCGCTTCTTAGTACAGAGGCTAACATGGCAACTCCTTGTTCCGTAAATGCAAATGGACAGACAGTAGAATGCTTGAGATTTTTGAACCGGTCACAATTTGTGACCAGTTCGTCCATTTCATATTTACTCAACTGAAATCTGAAATGCTCTGGGAAGCGTTCTATATTACGCTTGACACTTTGATTTAAGACCTTTGTTTCCACACCATATAAGTCAGCAAGGTCTCTATCCAAGATTACTTGGACACCACGGATTGTCAATATTCTATTTTCAACAGAAGATAACTGGTCGCAATTTGCGACCAGTTCACCACCACCTGTCATTATGTTCTTTTCCTCTGCCATTATATTTTTACTTCGGGGTTATCTACTATTATAATATCCGAAAGCTCAACCTGTAATAATCGAGATATTTTTATCAAGCTCTCAACATCAGGCTGATTGCAATTGGTACACCACTTTGATATAGTGGTTTGATCCTTACCAAGTTGTTCGGCAAGCCATTTGCCTGTTTTCTTCTTTTCTACAAGTAATAACTTAAGCCGATTTAAATCTTTGTTTGCCATATTGTCATCTGTATTTTTTCGGTCTATCATCTATTAATCTACAAAAATAGTACTTTTTTGTTAAAAACTTATTGAAAACGTCTAAGATTTAAGGATATTTCGCAATTGTATGATTAAAAATCATATGTCGTCCACCTTCACACGCAGCTGCTTGATGGTTCCGCCCATCGAGAAGCTGAGGCTTATGCCAAGACATATGCAGGTTGGCAGCTCGTTACCTTGGCTTTTACCAAGAAGATGTAAGTTTTCCGTTAAATATTCTATTTTCTGATAGGTATTTCGGAAAAAATGCCTATTTTTGCAATGTGAATTCAAAACGAAGCAATTATGGCATTGAAATTATATCCTGTAGGAATCCAAACATTTGAGCGTATTCGGAAGGAAAACAAGCTCTATATCGACAAGACGGAATATATCTATCGAATGACACATTCTGGTGGATGTTATTTCTTCTTAAGTCGTCCACGCCGTTTCGGTAAGTCACTTTTGGTGTCAACCTTTGAGAGTTATTTCTCTGGAAAGAAAGAACTGTTTGAGGGGCTTGCCATCGAAAAGTTAGAGCAGGAATGGATGGAATATCCTGTGCTGCACTTTGACATGAGTGGAGGTAAGCACATGGAGAAGGAGCAATTGGAGGATTATCTCTCAAATCGTTTGGAGGCAGAAGAGAGAAAATGGGGGATTACCCATACTAAAAGAGGTGCAAATGATCGATTGACGGAATTAATTACCACCGCTTATGAAATTAGTGGCAAGCAGGTGGTCGTGCTCATCGACGAGTATGATGCGCCTATGCTCGATGTTGCTCACGATAAAGAAACTTTGGATGTGCTTCGCAATGTGATGCGCAATTTCTTTAGCCCACTCAAGATGTGTGAGCCTATGCTTCGTTTTGTCTTCCTGACTGGTATCACCAAGTTCTCGCAAGTGAGCATTTTTAGCGAGTTGAATAACATCAAAAATGTTTCGTTAGATGATGAATATGCTGGAGTTTGCGGAATCACCAAGGAAGAATTGCTTACCCAGATGAGCGAGGATATAGATATGTTGGCAGAGGCACAGGGGATGACAAGAGAGGAAACTATTGCTAAACTCAAGGAGAATTATGATGGCTATCACTTCTCGCCAGCATCCCCTGATGTGTTTAATCCTTATAGTTTGCTCAACTGTTTTGATGATAAGAACTTCGGTGCTTATTGGTTCAGCTCGGGCACACCTACCTATCTTATCAACATGCTTCGCAAGTTTAAGGTCTTGCCAGCCAAGATAGGCAGGTCATTGGCTCGTTCCTCAGCATTCGATGCACCTACGGAGAACTTGAAGACCATCACGCCTTTGCTCTATCAGAGCGGCTACATCACCATCAAGGGCTATGACAAGATGAGCCAACTCTTCACGCTCGACTTGCCTAACAAGGAAATCAAGGTGGGCTTATTTGAGAGCCTTCTGCCTTATTATTTGGAAGGCATGTATGCCGAGGAGGGAGATGTGGCAATTGCTCAGATGTCTGTCTTGATTCGCCAAGGCGACATGGATGGTGCCTTGCGCTTGTTCCAGGAGTTCTTGGGCACGGTGCCTTATTGTAACAATACTAATTACGAGGGGCATTACCAACAGGTGCTTTTCATCATCTTCACCCTCTTGACCCACTTTGTGGTGGATGTGGAGGTTCACACACCGAATGGAAGGGTGGATGTGGTGATGGAGACTGAGGATACTCTCTATCTCATCGAACTGAAACTTAACAAGAGTGCCCAGTCCGCCATGCAGCAAATCAACCTCAAGCAATACGGCCAGCGTTTTGCGAGATGTGGCAAGCCGATTGTAAAAGTTGGTGTAAACTTTGATGCTAAGAAAGGGAATATTGAGGATTGGATCATAGAACCATAAATAAGAGTTCACCTTTAAAAGGACCATAAATAAGAGTCCACTTTTAAAAGTGGCGGCAACCCATAACAAAAAAAAGACCGAGTAACTTTTCTATTGGAAGTTGCTCGGTCTTTTTGGGTTGAAGTAGAATTAAATCTGCTTTATTCCGCCAATCGGATGCTCATCGGGCTTACGGTGATGAGGCGCTTCTTGTATAAATCGCCCACGGCACGCTTGTAAACCTTCTTGCTCACGTGGAAACGCTCGTAGATGTCGTCGGCTTCGCTCTTGTCACCAAGGTTGCACTCGCCGTCGTTGTCCAGAAGATACTGGTAGAGGGTCTCGGCGAAGTCGGCTGTCTGCTGGATGCCGGTCTTCTGCAGGGTGACATCTATCTTTCCGTCAGGACGAACTCTTCCGATGTAGCCCTTCATCTTGTCACCGGTATGGATGTACTGGAAAATCTGGTCCTGATAGAGGAGACCCGGATACTGGTTGTCGATGATAACCTTGAAGCCGAGATCGGTCTTCTGCCAGATGAGGAGATCCACCTCGTCACCATGCTTGTAGTGAGGATGGTCTTCGTTGAGATAACGCTCAATCTTGGCAGAGGCAACGATGCGATAGCTCTCCTCGTCGATGTGGATATGCACGATGTAGGAGTTGCCGAGCACCATACGTTTCTTCTGCTCGCGGAATGGGCAGAAGATGTCCTTCATCAGCCCCCAGCCCAGGAAGGCTCCGTATTCGTTGACCCATTTCACTTCGAGATAGGCGAAATCGCCCACCTTTGCCAAAGGGGTTTCGGTGGTTGCTATGAGGCGCTCTTCCTGATCGAGATAGATGAAGACATCCAACTCGTCGCCGATGCCTGCGTCTTCAGGTACGTAGCGGGATGGAAGGAGGATTTCTCCCTCGTCACCACCATCGAGATACAGACCGAAATCAACTTTCTTTACGATGCGAAGGCGATTGTAATCGCCGAGTTTTATCTTTTTTGCCATATCATATTATTTTCGAGAATATAAAATGCTTTTGCCCTTACAGGGCGACAGGTTTGAGTCCGTAATTACCCAGGGTGTTGCCCTGGGCTAGGAGCTTCTGCCCTTTACCTTTCCCTTCGGCCGGTGACCGTTGGTTCAGGGCGTTTAGATGCAATCTATGGATGAGTTTGGTTCTTCTGCAGAAACTTCTTTATTGTTATCAGCAGACTCTTCCTTGTTATCAGCAGCTCCTGCTTCCACAGTCTTTTCTATCATTCCATCCTTGAGATGGATGGTGCGGTCGGTGATGGAAGCAAGGCCCTCATCATGAGTTACGATGACGAAAGTCTGGCCGAACTTGTCTCTCAGATCGAAGAAGAGCTGGTGAAGCTCTGCCTTGTTCTTGGAGTCGAGACTTCCTGATGGCTCATCGGCAAGGATGACGGCTGGATTGTTGACCAAGGCTCTTGCCACGGCTACACGCTGTTTCTCACCACCGGATAACTCGGCAGGCTTGTGACTGGCTCTATCGCTCAAGCCCATGAACGCCAGTAACTCCTCGGCACGCTTCTTGGCTTCTTTTCGGCTCTTGCCTGCAATGAAGGCAGGAATCATGATGTTCTCCAGGGCGGTGAACTCAGGGAGAAGTTGGTGGAACTGGAAGACGAAACCGAGATGCTGGTTGCGGAAATCGCTCAGTTTCTTGGTACTGAGGCTGCTTACATCGATGCCATCAACCATGATGCTGCCACTGTCTGGCTTGTCGAGGGTACCGATAATCTGGAGAAGTGTAGTCTTGCCGGCACCACTGGGACCAACGATACTTACCACTTCACCCTTGTCAATATGCAGGTCGATGCCCTTAAGTACCTGCAGGGAGCCGAAGCTCTTGGTTATACCTTTTATATCAATCATTTTCTAACTCAAAATTATTTTGCAGGCAAAATTAAGCAAAATATTTGGAAATGCCTAATTTTAAGAGATAAAAAGAAATAAGGAGGGATATAAAAAAACAAAACGAGCCTTATTCTTGCAAATAAAGCTCGTTTCAGTACTCAATTCTGTATTACTTTCTATAAAATGTATGTGTTATTTCAACCCATCGGCATCGCCGGTGGTCTTCAATCCGTTGCTCTTTTCTCTAGGGGTGATGTTCACCTTCTTTGCCACGGTATTCTCAATAAGGTTGGCATCAAAGGCCATCTTCTTATCGGTACAGTTGATGTTCTCGAAGGTGAAATCTACCAGACGATATTTCTCGCTCTTACCCACATCGAAGAAGTTGTCGCAATCCATCTGGATATTCTTCATTGTGATGTTGTTGCACTGGCTCAGAGGCATGTCCTTGCGATCGCCTGGCTTGAAGAACTGCTTCCATGGGCGGATGACGAGGAAGCTGCCTGTAGTGCCCTGGATGTTATCCACCATTACGTACTCGTAATGCTGAGGAGTATCAGGGCGCATCTTCAGCCAGAGTACGCGCTGTGCATTGCCCACCTTGGTGTTGCGTAATACGATGTTGCGGTCTTTCACGCTCTCGCTGCCGAGGGTTAAGCAGCCGTGCACTCTTCCGTAGTTACAGTTCTGGATGAGCACGTTATATACAGGACCATTCTCTGGTGCCTGGTCTGCCCAGGTGCCCTTACCGCCCTTGATGGCGATGGCATCATCGTTTACGCTCATGTAGCAGCCATCCACCAGCACATCGTGGCATACATCGATGTCGATGGCATCGCTACTTGGTGCCCGCATGCCACTGGTAGGGGCGAAGATGGTGCAGCCCAGGAAGCGGACATGGTCGCAACGGTAGATGTGGTTGGTCCAGAACGGACTGTTCTGGATATGTACATCCTGCAAGGTTACGTTGCTTGAGTTGCTGATATAGACGAGGCGGGGACGCTGTGCATCATTGTTGGTGCATTCACGATTCCAGGTGCGACGAATCCAGAACTCCTCCCAATAGTGATAACCGTTGCCATCGATGGTACCCGGACCGGCGATGGTAAAGCCATCACATTTGTCGGCATTGATGAATGCCGAGAAGTATTTGCAGGTCTCGCCCTCGATGCGGGTTTCTACCACTGGGAAGTTGGCGATGCGATCGCTACCTTTCAGTTTTCCGCCTTCCGAAACATAGAGATGAGTCTTTGGACGGAAGAAGAGGGCACCGCTCTGATAGGTTCCGGCAGGCACCACGATAACGCCACCGCCATCTTGGGCAGCACGGTCGATAACAGCCTGGATGGCCTTGGTCTGAATCAGGGTGCTATCCGTTTTCACGCCATAGTCGGTGAGAACGTATTTCTTGCCCAGGGTATCCACGTTCACCTTCTGGGCGTTGCTGAACCAGGCATCCATCTTTGTGCCATCAGGCCAAAGTTCGGTTTGTGCCTTCTTTGCTTTCTTCTGTTTCTTTGCGGCGTTGGCGCTTAGTGGCGAAAACGCCACTAGGCAAGCCATCAGCCAGATATATTTCTTCATGATTTGTTTTTTTTACCTTTTTACTTTTTTACCTTTAAAAGCTTGTAATACTCTGCAGCACCAAGCAGGAGGCAGCCTGTGCCGTAGTCCTCGAAGTCGGGAACTGAGGTGAAGGTGACAGGCTGGCCAGCTGATGGTTCCTTTCCGGTGCCTTGGTTATAGCCGATGAAACCATCCTCGTGAACGGATGCGGCAAGAGCCTTCCATGCCTTGTCCATCGCCTTCTGATAGGTGGCTCTAGGAAGAATGCCCTGCTGAACACCCCATGCCATACCATAGAGGAAGAGACCTGTACCGGTCATCTCAGGACCGCCATAGTTGGCAGGACAGACGAGGCTTACGTTCCAGTAGCCATCCTTGCGCTGGCATTTCAGAATAGCCTGGCTCATAGAGATGAAATCCTTCTTCAGATACTGATAGTACTTGTCGGTCTTTGGCAAAGTCTCCATCACGCGGACCAGGGCTGCATATACCCAACCGTTGCCACGGCTCCAATAGCAGTTGCTGCCATCCTTCTCCTTGTAAGGTGGCACGTAATCCTTGTCTCTCCACCAGAGACCCTCTTTCTTGTTGAAGAGACCATTAGCCAGGGTATCACGGCTCCATTTATAGGAATTCATCGCATAATCCAGATACTTGCGCTCGCCAGTAATCTTGGCATACTTGGCGTAGGCAGGCATTGCCATCTGGATAGCGTCAATCCAAGTCCAATAATTCACACGCTTGGTGCTCATCTGATGGTCCAGGTTCTCCTTCACCTTGCTCAAGTCCTTCTTGCCGCCGGTCTGAACGTAGCGGTCCATGTAGGTTTGCTGGCAGCACTGGTTGTCGGCATCGGTATCGTTCATACTTCCACGTGCTGTCCACTTGTGAAAATCTGCCCACTTGTCTGTATAGTCGAGATAACGCTGCTGAGGGTCAATCTCGTAAAGTGCCATCAATCCCTCGTAATACACGGCACGGGTCCAGAGGTTGCTGGTACGTTTTTTCTTCACGAAAGTGTCAATGGTTGGGTCACTGTACTTTGTCATGAAATAGTTGTTGGTGCGATGAGCTACCTCCAGAATTTCATTTTGCAATGCGGTCTGGGCAGAAACAGAAGTCAAACCCAGAAGCATGCAGAGCGATGATAAGATCAGTTTCTTCATTTGTCTTGTTATTAATGTTATGATTATTTACTTGATTTCTACGAGTTTCACGGTACTGTTCAGTCCGCTTGACACAGGAGTCCAGTTCTCGTAGGTGGTCTTCTTGTAGTTGATATCCACCACGTTGATATCCTTCATCTTGCGCCACTTAACACCCTGACGGTCCATTTCGGCGATGCGGTTGGCTGGAAGGTTGGTTACCTCGATACGGATGGTGTTCTTGCCCTTGTTGAGCGCATCCTTGCAGTTTAGGATATATGGTACAGCCCAGGCGCAACCTATATATTTATTATTGACATAGACACGGGCACTCTCGCGAACATCACCCAGGTCGATGGTCCACTGCTTCTTGGCATCATCCTTCGATAGCTTGATGGTGGTTTCGTAAACACCTGTTCCCATCATCACCTTCGCCTTTTCACTGAGACCTTCCCAAGACTTTACGCCCTTCAGGTTGAAGGTTTCGCCCACCTTAGGAGCATCTTCGGTGAATGACAGTTTCCAGGCATTCTCTGTCAGGTCGATGGTCTTGCTATCTGCAGCAGCGATGGCTTCCTTTTCGTTCACCTTCACCTTGGAACCGAGTTTCCACTCATTCACGGGTTTATTCGATGTGATGAGGATGCGGCTCTCGCCACTCTTCAGGTTCAGCTGGATACCCTTGTCGCCGATGGTTGCCTCATGGTATTCGCCCGTCATAGGGTTGTACCAGATGCCATGCTTCTCGTTCACGGCCAAAGCCACGCTAGAAGCGATGTCCTTGCTAGTGAGGTTGGCGATGAAGTAATGATGACCGATGCTGTTGGCACGGCGAATCATCTTCAAGCCCAGGTTCTTTCTCATCAGTTCCGGTTTTGCCGCCTGTTCCATTGCCTTGATATTATCGCCTTTGATAATCTTGGCGCCTTGTGATTTCAATTCTGATATGTGCTCAATCACATCGCTTGGCATGATGTTGTTGCCAGGAATGATGATACCTCTGTATCGGGTTCCTGCAGCCGTTTCAATCATGCCGTTCTTAAAGGTACACGTGCGAAGGTACTTGTCGCTGATGTAGTCGCAGTCGAATCCTGCCTTGTCGATGTCGAGAATCACCTTGATAAATTCAGGTGCTTTCTTCGCCATGCTGTGGATATCGAATTGCATCAGCCAGTTCTTGGTATCCTTGCGCCACATATCTCTTACTGGCAGATAAACCAGGAAATCATTGTCTGGCTGTCCCCACTGCAGATAGGTTTGGCAATTGGTGATGTATTTCATCAGTTCCGGCGCATCGCGCCAGATGCTGTTGGTAGGACTCATATCTACCGAAGCATAGAATTTCCAGCCTGGCCATGTATCATTCTTGGGCGAGTAGGCGGTGCCATGGAAGAACATGTGGTTTACGCCGGCGCAGAACATCAGGTCCATATCTGGTTTCATCTGGCTCAGGGAAGTGCGGAAGTGCTCGGTGAGCCAGGTGAAGGTTTCGCTGGATGTATATTTCTTTCCGGTGATGTGCGCAGCCGATGGAGCATATTTCAGCATGCTGAGGTCGCTGAAGTTAGGACTGGTCTTTCCCGGATCCTTGCGCAGTCCCTTGATGCCGAAATCGGTCAGTCCGAAGCCTTCAATTTCCGGGATGTCAACGGCTGCATAGCAGTCGATGAGGTTGGCAGGTGAACCGTGTGCCTGGTTTCGGGTGATGGCACCACGCTTGTTTGCCCATTTGGTCCACTGTTCGGTGAAGTTATGGAGCAGCATGTCGCCCAGGGTTTCACGGTAATCGCTTACCACCACAGCATCGCCATCGAGGAACTCTGGGAACTTATCCTGTAGTTTATATCCGTGATATTTCTCGAATTCCGTCAGGAGGTTAGGTGTCCAGTTGGCGCCATACACCTCGTAGCTGTCGTTGAAGAAGGTATGAGGATATGGAGTCTTCGATGCCACGAAGGCGCTGTCGATGTGCTGCAGATAATTGGCCACGGCAGTAGAATCGAAATGGTCGATAACGTATCCCTCTCCTCCAGGTGCGGCACGCTTTACCTTCTGACGGGTGCGGCTTTCATAGAGAGCGATGACGCGTTTCTTGTATTTTTCACCTTCCATAGGGAATGCCTTGATGACCTTCAGTTTGGCGAAGGCACGTTCTTTTTGTGGCACGTTGAATTCTATCTCCATCAGTTTCTGCTTCACATCCACGATGGTATCTACGAATACCGCCTTGCATGCTGCTTCGCTGATAGGTACCCAAGGACCACCGAAAGGCCAGCCTGTTCCGGTGGCCATATCCGTCTCGATGCCCACCTGCTTGTTTTCCTTTTCCACGAACTTGAGCATATCCATCCATTTAGGCGAGAGATAAGGGATATCATTCTTGTCGTTACCCTGCACGCCATAGAGCGGTGTGATTTCCACGGCACCGATACCCGCCTTGGCGTATTCGCCAAGGTTCCACTTCAGATTCTCTTGATCCACAGCAGATCCCATCCACCACCATCTTACGCCCGGTTTGGCTTCCTGCGTAGGGGTAGGGAGCAACTGAGCCTGGCAGTTGAGTGAAGACATCAAAGCCAAGGCAAAGGATAATCCTATAAATTTATGATTTCTTTTATAGTTCATCATATTGGGTTTTATTAAGTTGTTCTTAATTGTTTATTCTTCGTTTGCAAAGATAGCGAAAAATACCCAATAATAGCAGTATTATGATTCTTAAAAATGTAAAATAGTACAAATATGCTAGGTGTTTTGCCAAAAAATCAAGGAATTACACACAAAAGAAGACCTCGCAAAATGCAAGGTATTAAAAAAGGTAAGGTGGTCATCGGCTGATGATCACCTTACCTTTTGATGGTTCTATCTGAATCAGATATTTTTCGTCTTTATATTTGACGGGAATGTTCTTGCCAGCCTGCCTTAGTTGTGAGTGATTTGGTTACAAAAAAGAAAGCTAGTTGCTCAGCAAAGGCAACTAGCTTTTTTTATAAACTCTCCTGCTATTTATTCTTTTTATTCTTGAGAAAATCAATCTCTACGATTCTCAATACCGGTTTGCCCTTCTTGATTCCTATGAAATCGAGGGTGCTTGCCTTGCCGCCCGCCAGCTCCTTGGTGTCGCTGAGCTGGGTCTTGCTCTTGGCATCGCCTATCATCCTGATGGTGATATCCTTCGCCTTCACTGGCTTGTCTATCTTGATATGAACATAGCCGAGGCAGGCGTAGGTGTAACCCTCCCAAACCTTCTTCTTACCGGCAAAGATGGCGAGCGGATACATCTTGTCTCTCCAGCCCGTAAGTTTCACGGTGATTTCGTCTACCTTCTTTTTCTTGGTAAACAGATAGGTGATCCATGCATTCTCAGGCTTGCCATCGCTCTTCCATTCTGTAGTCTCATCGTCATCGAAAGTTTTCTGGGCATCTTCCTGGTTTACGCCAGCCACGGCACCGGTGATATCAATGGTCTCCTTGATATCGGTATAGGATGGGGTAGATGGCGTTTCGCCACGAGAAAGGTCGCCCTTCAAGCTGAACTGAGGCAGGTAGTGCTCGATATCGACCTTCTCGGTCTTCAAGTCGATGCTTGCCACGCCCTTGATGCCATCAGCACCAGCACAGATTGTGATGTATCCTGGGTTCACGGTACTGCGGATCAGAACTCTGTTCACGCCGCATTCTACAGGTAAATCAATCTTTCCTATATAATTATCAAAGGTGTTGTCGCTATCTGTAGAGTCTAGAATATCTGCAGCTTTGCGGGCTGCCTTCTGTTCTGCTGTCTCGTTCTTATCTACCACGAGGCTCTGGTTCTTGGCAGCAAGTGCCTTTTGGGTTTCCTCGTTAGGAGTTGCCAATCCGCCAATCCATTCCATTTCGCCCTGATAGTTGAAGTGGATGGTGCGGTTATCAAGTGGACAGCGTCTGCCCTGCTTATCAACCACCTCTACCTGGATGAGCGCCATGTCGGCACCATCAGCCTTGAAACCTTCCGGATTCTGGATGCTGGTGAGCTTGATGTGATGAGGCTCGCCCGCAGTTTCGATGGCATAACGGCTTGTTTCTTTCTTGGTCTTGGCATCTTTTGATTTCTTATCAGACTTATCGTATGTATAAGCCACAGCCTCAATCTTGCCTGCCTCGAAAGGTACATTCTTCCAGGTGAAAAGCCACTGGTTGCTGCGTTCGCCCATACCCAGACTCTTACCGTTGACGAAGAGTTCTACCTCGTCGCCGGTACTTACCACATATTCTGTCTGCTTGATGGTTCCTGGCTTGTAGTTCCAGTGACCTACGATATAGGTGGCATCTTTTTCAGGAGATACCCAGCCATTCCACATTACCTGATGAGCAAAGAAGGCATCCTTCGGAATGCGCATCGCATCGGTCACACCGCTCGAACGGTAGTTGGCCTCACCACGATGATGGGTGTTGGTATCCGAGAAGATGATCTTGGTACCGCCATCGCTTACTCTTTTGCCGGTGCCCGGACGCTCCTGCCAGTATTCGAACCAGCGCTCTACCATGCTTGCTGCAAAGGTATCCATGTTGTGATTGTATTCGAAGGCAGGCTTGCCACGATACAATGGTCCGCCGCCTTCCTTATGGTAAGGATAGCTCTGCTCATCCCAGTATTTACGCAAACCCTCGTCGCGATGATACTCCATCGACCACATCGGGTGCTTCTTACTCTTGTTGATGTAAAGCATCTCGCCGCCATATTCAGCCTCGTTGATGTTGAGCATCTCTCGGCTGCCGCTGGCTCTGCCTCCGTGAGGGTCGAACTCATCGCGGATGGCTTTCATCTGTAGCATGTGCTCGCGGCTCACGCCCTTGTTTCCGCTTTCATAGAAGATGATGCTAGGGTTGTTGCGGTTGTAGATGATGGCTTCCTTCATCAGTTCCAGGCGCTGTTCCCATCTGCGGTCGAAGACATCCTTCTCTGCATCACCTGCTGGCATCGCCTGAATCAGTCCCACACGGTCGCAGCTCTCGATATCCTGTTTCCAAGGGCAGACGTGTATCCAGCGAACCAGGTTACCGCCTGATTCTACCATCAGTTTGTTACTGTAGTCGCTCAACCAGGCAGGAACGCTCATACCCACGCCAGGCCACTCGTTGGAGGTGCGCTGCGCATAGCCGTGCATCATGATGGCACGGTCGTTGAGATAGAACTTGCCTTCACCGAACTGGGTCTTGCGGAAACCGGTCTTGGTCACCACATCATCAATCTTGCTTCCGTCATTCGCCTTCAAGAGGGTCTTCACGGTGTAGAGATATCCATATCCCCAGCTCCAGAAGTGGGCGTTGTTCAGGAGTCCGCTCACCTTCACTGTCTTGGTTTCGCCTGGCTTCAAGGTATATCTTTCGCCATCAAAATGGCCCACTTCCTTGCCGTCAGCGTCCAGAATCTTGGCGAAGAAGCGGAAAGAGCGAGACTTGGAATCCTCATTCCTTACCTGCGATTCTGCATTCACCGTTACCTTCTTTCCTGCAATATCATAGTTGCTGCCATAGATATAGATACCTGTGGTCTTGAGATTATTGTAGAGCGGAAGAGTCTGGTAGAGTTTGTCGGTGATGTGGAGGAACACATTCTTTGGAATACCGCCATAGTTGGCATTGAAGTTCTTGTCGTTCCACTGGAAACGCTGACCGCTGGTGCGCTCACGATAGTTCCAGGAGTTATCCACACGTACGGCTATGACGTTTTCACCTTTTATAATATAAGGTGTCAGGTCGAATCCGCTTGCCATCACACCATTCTCGGTATATCCCACTTTCTTGCCATTGAGCCAGATGTCGGCACCGAAGCGCACGCCCTCAAACTCGATGAAATACTTGCGGTCGCCCACTTCTTGGATATGGAAGTGCTTGCGATACCACATGATGGTGTCGCTGAGGTGTTCGATAGAAACCTTGAACGCTTCTTTCTCGTTAAAGGCACGAGGCAGCGTAATCTGTTTCCAACCGGCATCCTTGTAGTTTGCCTGTTCTGCTCTCGGGAAGTCGCCCACCTTGAGCAACCATCCTCCATTGAAATTGAGCTTTGTTCTTTCCACTGCATTCATCTGGCAGAGCGAGATGAAAGCGAGTAGAAGTAGAAATAGTCTTTTTCTCATTCTAATGATGTTTTGATTGTTTTGTTGCATTATTATTATTGTGATATTATTATTGCGTTATTATTATGGTGCAAAATTACGAAAAAAAAACGATGTTTTTTTGTTCTTCCATTCAAAATTTTGTGTTTTTGTCCGCCATTTGTTTTTGGGGGATGATGGAAGATAGAAAGCCTCTTCTGTAATCAGTAAATGATGCAAAGATGCCAAATGTCATAGCAGAAATATCAAAAGAATAGGGTGGATATGGAGAAAAATGATTACTTTTGCAGCAGAAATTTTAAACAAGCTAATAACAAGATTAATATGAATAGTGTTTTAGAAGGTCGTCCTGCCTTGAAAAAGGAGGTCGAGAAGATTGCAGAAGTTGCCGGATACCTCTGGCAGAATGGTTGGGCTGAGCGTAATGGTGGTAACATCACCGTGAACATCACCGACTTGGTAGATGACGAAATCAAGGCTCTGCCTGCTATCAGCGAAGTAAAGCAGATTGGTACAGCATTACCTGCATTGAAGGGCTGCTACTTCTTCTGCAAGGGAACAGGCAAGCGCATGCGCGACTTGGCTCGCTGGCCTATGGAGAATGGTTCTATCATCCGCATCCTGGACGATTGCGCCAGCTATGTCATCATCGCTGATAATGCCGTGATGCCTACATCAGAGTTGCCAAGCCACTTGAGCGTTCACGCCCGTCTCATCGAAAAGGGTTCCAATTACAAGGCTACCGTTCATACTCACCCTATCGAGCTCATCGCCATGAGCCACAACAAGAAGTTCATGGGCAAGGATGTATTGAGCAATCTGCTCTGGAGTATGATTCCAGAGACCAAGGCATTCTGTCCACTCGGTTTGGGTATCGTTCCTTATCAGTTGCCAGGCAGTCTGAAGCTGGCTGAGGAAACCTTGAAGGAGCTGGAAGACTATGATGTAGTGATGTGGGAGAAGCACGGCGTCTTTGCCAAGGGCTTGGATGTAATGGATGCCTTCGACCAGATTGACGTGCTCTCTAAGAGTGCGAAGATCTACATCGATTCCAAGTGCATGGGATTCGAGCCTGATGGTATGAGCCAGGAAGAAATGGCTGAGATGACCAAGGCTTTCAATTTGCCAAAATAAGATATAGGTTATGGATAAGTTGATATAGTGTTGTTAGTAATATTTTGATATAATAGGTTTATTGGATATACATTTTATAGGTAATAGGTTTAATTTAGGTTTTAGTATTATAGGTAAAATTTTTTAGGTTTAGTGAAACAAAGCCCTCGAACATCGTGAGATGATCGGGGGCTTTTTCTGTTTCTAAGCTAACTAAAATCTTTATATCAATCCATGTGGAAAAGTTCTTCCAGCGGGATGCTGACAGGCGAATTATCAGGATTCACCTCCATGATGTCTGCCATCATATTCCACCATTTCTGGGTGATAGAATCCACGTTGGTTGTGTCCTGGCTGTTGGTATCGCTGTCGCATTTCTGAACGGCAAAGAGCAGGTTGGTGTCCTTGTCCCAGAAGATACTGTAGTCGCTTACTCCCTGATTCTTGATCATCTGTTTCAGCTCAGGCCAGATCGCAGCATGGCGCTTGGCATATTCCTTTTCGCATCCCTTCTTGAGATACATCTTAAATGCAAATCTTTTCATATCATTCTATATTTTGAAGTTAAATCAACTGTGGCAGGAAGCTTGAGATAATCAAGACGATGATGCCGACGATTAATATGGTGATGGTCTTTGATGAGCATCCCTTCCATTCCTTCAGGATGATGCCCCATACATTTGAGAACACCACGTTGAGTGCCATCAGAATGCAGAAAGACAGAGTCATAAGGGTAGGGGATTCGGTGAGGAAACCTTTTCCTAATGACAAGCCGAAGAACTGACTGTACCACAAGGCACCAGCCAGGGCACAATACAGGATGTTGTTGCCCCAAACCTCCTCGTTCTTATAGTCGCTCCAAGTATGATTCTTGGTGTTCTGATAGAAACAGTAGATGGCGTTGGTAATGAAACCACCCACGGTAACGAGGAAGGTAGCAGGCAGGGTCTTGAACATATCAGGGGTGAAGGTGCCGAAGTGGATATCATCGCCGAAGGCGAGACCCACATTGAAGCATCCGCTCATGAAACCAGCCAGTAGGGCGATGGCAAGACCCTTAGGGAAGTTGAAATCCTTTACCGCAGCCTTCTTCTCCTCTTCTGAGAGCGATGCTGCCTTCATGCTGCCAGCCACACCGATGATGGCGATACCGAGCAGGGTGACTACCACACCGAGGATGACGCTGAAGGTGAGCGATGAGAGGGCATCCAGTTCCGGAAAGAAGATGTTGAGCAGCACCGGACCCATGATGGTTCCGAGACCTGCACAGGTTCCCAGGGCGATGCTCTGACCCAATGCCACGCCTAGGTAGCGCATGGAGAGACCGAAGGTGAGTCCGCCTACGCCCCAGAGTACACCGAAGAGCATGCTCATAGCCACATTGAAGCCGAATCCGTCGAATAATTCAAAGAAGGAATAGCCGCTTGGTACAGCGAGCATTGCGCCTAAGAAAGGCAAAATAAGCCATGCGAACACACCCTGAACTACCCAGTATGATTCCCAACTCCAATCTTTTATCTTGTTGATTGGGACGTAGCAGCTGGACTGGCAGAATGCACCGATGGCTATGATTAAAAGTCCTATTAATATTTCCATATTGTTTAGTAATTAAGTGAAGAGCGAAAAGTGAAGAGTGAAGAATTCATGTGCTTTTTAGCCATAAGACTATTGAATTCTTCGTTCTTCACTCTTCACTTAAACTCGTTCTTCGTTTTTCACTTACTTGCGGTTAGCAAGTACTTCTGCTTCGTACTTCTCGATGTCAGCGATGTACTCCTCGCCAACAGGGATGTTGTTCTTCAAGTTGAAGTAATCATATACTGCACCGAATGGCAATGTCTTCTCTTCCTCGAGGAGAGCCAGACGCTGGAAGAGCTTGCCCTCGTCCTCGTACTTGCGGAGGGTATCGAGTGGCTCAAGGAATGCCTGCAACAATGACTTCTGGGCTGCACGTACACCGATGATGTAAGCACCGATACGGTTGATGGAACCGTCGAAGTAGTCGAGACCGATATGAGCACGGTCGAGTGCGTTGGCACGAACCAACTCTGAGAAGAGGTTGCGTGTATTGTCGTCGAAGAGTGTTACGTGGTCTGAATCCCAGTGCATTGGGCGAGATACGTGGAGCATCAACTCAGGAACGAAGAGCAGGAGTGCTGAAACGGCATCCGATACGTTCTCTGTTGGCTCATAGTGACCTGTATCCAGGGTATACATCACGTTGTTCTTAGCGCAGTAGCCAGCGTAGAAGTCGTGAGAACCTACGGTGTAAGCCTCCAAGCCGATACCGAAGAGCTTAGCCTCCAGGCAAGACTTCATGTTTGGCAACTCCTCTGCCAGAATCTCATCAAGAGAGTTTTTCAAGATCTCGCGATAGCGACCCTTCTCTACGGTGATGTCCTTGGAACCGTCGTGTACCCAGATGTTCATGATACATGGGTCGTTCTGGAACTTACCCATAGCGTCTGCAATGCGGCGGCAACGCTTGGTGTGCTCAATCCAGAACTCGCGGATAGCTGGGTCAGGATTTGACAAAGAGAGACTGCCACTCTTAGGGTGAGAGAAAGAAGTAGAGTTGAAGTCGAGCTTCATGTTTTGCTCCTTAGCCCACTGCATCCAGCCTGTAAACTGATCTACGGTTACCTCGTTACGGTCAATCTGCTTGCCACCGAACTCACCATAAATCTCATGAAGGTTGAGACGGAAAGTACCAGCCAGGAGAGAGTTCACCTTCTCGATGTCCTGACGGAGTTCGTCGATGTTGCGAGCCTTTCCAGGATAGTTACCTGTGCTCTGGATACCACCAGAAGCAGCCTCGCCACGCTCGAAGCCAACCACATCGTCAGCCTGCCAGCAGTGCAGAGAGATTGGAGTCTTCTCCAAAGTCTCAATAGCCTTGTCTGTATCTACACCCAGAGCAGCATAGCGCTCCTTAGCAATCTCATAATTCTTTAAAATCAAATCTGCTTTCATTGTTTTTTATGTATTTTGTTGTTATTGTTTATTTTTTTACTTTTTTACCCTTTTACCTTTAAATACTTTTCGTAAGCCGCATCCCATGCCTCTTTGTCTTGTGGCTCGAATTTCTTGAGCTCCAGCGAGTTGGCGATGATCTGACGCATTTCCCAGATGTCCTTGACCAAGCCTGATGCCTTTGCCTGAAGCATGATGTTGCCGATGGCTGTACCTTCCTGAGGACCAGCCAGAACGGTGACACCGCAGCTGTCGGCTGTAAACTGGTTGAGATATTGATTGAGCGAACCACCACCGATGATGTGGAGCACGTTGAGGTCGAAGTCGGCAAAATCCTTCAGCCAGGTGAAAATCTGACGATAACGGAGTGCGAGACTCTCGAAGATGCAGCGGCAGAATTCGCCATAGTTCTGAGGAACGTGCTGACCGGTTTTTTCGCAATACTGCTTAATCGCCTCTACCATGCTCGATGGGTTGGCAAAGCATGCATCGTCCGGATAGATGATGCTTTGAAAGGCAGGCTGCTTCATGGCTTCAGCTATCAGTTCTGCATGGCCCAGGCAAGTCATATCTTTCTGGTTGGCAGCAGCTTCGTCCTTCCATTCCTTGCGGCAGCGCTCGTAAATCCACATGCCGCAGATGTTCTTCAGGAATCGGGTAGTGCCCTCAATGCCGCCCTCGTTAGTGAAGTTGAGCTCGTAGCTCTTCTCGTTGATAATGGCATTCTTGGTCTCGATACCCATCAGACTCCAGGTACCGGAACTCAGATAGGCAAACTCCTCGTTATTGGCTGGTACGGCAGCTACGGCGCTGGCGGTATCATGACCTGCTACGGCGATGACTGGAACGGCATTCAGTCCTGTTATCTTCTGTACCTCTTCGGTGAGTGTGCCGATGATGGAAGCAGGGTTGGTCATCTTGCCAAACTGCTCTCTCTTCAGTCCGAGACTCTCTACGAGTTCGTTGTCGAGATCGCCTGTCATTGGGTTGAGAATCTGGGAAGTTGAAGCCACGGTATATTCGCAGATGGCGTTACAGGTAAGCATATAGCTTAGGGCATCAGGGATAAAGAGAATCTTGTCGGCATTCTCCAAAGCCACGTTTCCAGCCTTTCTCATGGCGTATATCTGGAAGAGCGAATTGAAGTTCATAAATTGGATTCCGGTCTTCTCATATACCTTTTCCTTGCTGATTTTCTCGTCGAAATATTTCTCCATCACGCCGAAGGTATGAGGGTCGCGGTAGGCGAGAGGATTGCGGAGAATGTCCCCGTTTTTATCTACATATACGAAGTCGCATCCCCAGGTATCGATACCGATGCTTTCGATGTGGATACCGCGCTGCGCCACGAGTTTCAGACCTGAGATGATCTCATAGAAGAGGGCAAAGATATCCCAGTAGAAGTGATTGCCGGTTTCGATGAGTCGGTTGTCGAAGCGTGTCATTTCTTCCAAATCGAATTTGCCATCTGATAAGCTTCCCAGAATGGTTCTGCCACTGGTAGCGCCCAGATCTACGGCAAAGAAGTATTTCTTCTGTTCCATTTTTTTAAGAGTGTATTTTAAGTTATTGTTATTTGCTATTGTTTTTTGTTTACGATTGCAAAGATAGTGGGAATGTGCAAGATGGAACAAGAGAAAATGATATTAGAGCCTAGTTTTTTGGCGGAGGGTCAAGAATCTCTATGAAATATCAAAAAAATAAGTTTTTCGCTGTTCAAGTTTCGTATGTAGGGGAATCAATTGAAGTTAGGGGAATTTCCCCCTAACTTCTCATCTGCGAAAGTTCTGCTCGTTATTTTGTGGAAATTTTATCGGGTTGTATTTCTGAAATCAGACGGTTTCATGCCAGTCTGGCTCTTGAATTTAGTTGAGAAATAATCTGGTGATTCGAAATTGAGGCGATAGGCAATCTCCTTGATGCTCTCATCGGTGGTAGAAAGCAGCTCCTTGGCTCTCTGCAGTTTCAGTGTCTGCTGGTAGAGTGCTGGAGCGAAGCCGGTATGCTCCTTGAAGAGCTTGCGGAACGAAGAGTAGCTGATGCCTAGTTCCTGGGCTATCTCCTGGATGGTGAGTGTATCCTCAAGAGATTCACGGATGCGCAGGCGCGCCCTGTTGATGATATCCACATGCTTGGAATCCTTGTTCAGGATGATGTTTCTCTCCAGGGAATACACCTTTCCGATGAGATGGTTTACGATACCCGCCATAGTCTGCTGAGCGTATGCAGCCTCCTCCTGTGCCGTCTTGTAAGCCTCTTCATATAGACTGATGATCTCGTTGCTGTAGCCCACATGATAGATCGGCTTTTCAGGGGACAGGAATCCCGCCTTCACACGGTCATCCATATTCTTTCCCTTGAATCCGATCCAATAGCTTTTCCATCCCTTGGTGCCTAATGGATGGTAGGTATGCCATTCGCCGGGAAAGAGCAGGAAGATGTCTCCAGTCTTGATCTTTGTTTCCGGAAGATGAGCAGAACGGAACACTCCTTCGCCTTCCGGCTGGTAGAGAAGCTGGTATTCATCGAGGGTTCTTCCCTTCTGGAGATCGAAGTAATATCCATCGGCATGACCCTTGGTAGGATATTCTTCTCTCGGGGCGATTTCTTCCCGTCCCACGGTGCTGATGGTGAGACCCCATTCGGCGTCTCTTTCTGTTGCTAATAGGTATTTGCTGGTCTGCATAATGCTTTGTTTTGTTTCTGGTTTTGCCTCCTGGCTCATCTTCTGGTGCTATTGCTTCCAGAGCCATTTAGCTTATTCATCGGCAAAATTACGCAAAAAAATCCACTATACCTTATTATATATGCAAAAAAGTATGTACTTTGTGCTGAAATGTATAAAAAAACAAATATTCGGATAATAATAATGATACTTGAACGATTTTATTATATGAAAAACAAGGTTATTTGATAGTTTTGCAGCAGAAATCCTTTTAGAATAGGATTTGCAACTAACAAAGCGAGATCATCAATCGCAAAGCAAGATAATTGAAATCCTAAAAAACAACATTATTCTAAAGCTGGAAGCAAGATGGTCGAACCGAAAAAAGAAAATAAAATCTTAACTTCATAATAAACAAAATGAATAACAAGCTATTTATGAAAAGTTCGGCAGTGCCTGCAACTTTGTTTTGCACGGCATTGATGCTTGCCCCTCTTTGCGGAGGCGCAGGTTCTGCTAAAGCGACTACGGCTATAGCTCAGCAAACAGGTATCGTAAAAGGTACAGTGGTTGATGCCAATGGTGAAGCCGTTATTGGAGCTAGTGTTATCATCGAGGGACAGAAAGTTACCCAGGGTACAGTAACAGACTTTGATGGTAACTTCTCTCTCAACGTGAAGCCAGGTGCCAAGTTAAAGATCAGTTACATTGGATTCGTATCCCAGACTGTGGTTGCCAAAAACGGCATGCAGGTGGTCTTGAAAGAAGAGGCTACTTCCCTCAAGGCTGTAGAAGTGGTTGCCTATGGTGTACAGAAGAAGGTTACTGTTACCGGTGCCCTCTCCAGCGTGAAAAGCGAAGACCTGGTCCGTACTCCTGTTGGTAATGTCAACAATGTGCTCGGTGGTCAGCTTTCGGGTGTTACCACCGTACAGTATTCCGGTGAGCCGGGTTCAGATGCTGCGAACGTATTTGTTCGTGGTAAGGCATCTTTCAATGGTGCCGACCCTTTGGTTCAGGTGGATGGTGTGGAGCGAAGCATGAGCGATGTGGATCCTGAGGAAATCGAGAGCATCACCGTTTTGAAGGATGCTTCTGCCACAGCCGTATTCGGTGTGCGTGGTGCCAACGGAGTTATCCTGATTACCACCAAGCGTGGTCAGGAGGGTAAGACCAAAATCAGCGGCTCTACTTCATGGGGTATCCTGACTCCTACCAAGATGGTAGAACAGGCAAACAGCTACGAGTATGCTACCTTCCATAATATGATGCGCCAGAATTCGCATGGCAAGAATGGTAATCCGTTGAGTCCTCAGTTCTCTGATGTCGTTATCCAGAAGTTCAAGGATGGAAGTGATCCTGTCCGTTTCCCTAGCACCTTGTGGGCTGAATACATTATGAAGGATGCTACCATGCAGAGTAAACACAATCTGAATATCAGCGGTGGTACCAAGACGGCACGCTACTTCATCAATGTTGGTTACTATACTCAGGGTGGTCTGTTCAAGGAGTTTGGTCAGGATTACGATTTCGGTTATCAGTATAACAGTTTCAACTACCGTGCCAACCTCGACCTGGATGTCACCAAGACAACCACCATCTCCTTCAATCTGGCAGGTAAGGTAGATAATGCCAACAAGCCATATTCTGGTCAGGGATCATCTGGTCTGATCAACGAGGCTTATCAGGCTACTCCATTCTCTAGTCCTGGTATCATCAATGGAAGATACATCTCTACCGAGACCCAGTATGAGGATTGCGGTACCGACCAGCTTCCTTTCGTGGGGGGTAGCGGTATTACCTATTTCGGCAATAATGATGTGAATGGCGGTTTCATGAAGACTACCAACAACAAGCTTCAGTTCGACCTCCAGTTGAAGCAGAAGCTCGATATGATTACCAAGGGTCTTTCTTTCAAGATGAAGGCTTCCTACAACGGAGCCTACGCCATCAATAAGAATGCTTACGCCAAAAAGGCTACCTATACCCCTGTACTCCAGGACGACGGTACCTATAAATATAAGAAATATGGTAACGAAGAGCAGTTGAAGTATGAAGAGAAGACCGGTCGTAGCCGTTACTGGTATTTTGAGGCAGGTCTCAACTACAACCGTTCCTTCGGTTTGAACAATGTGGGTGCCATCCTGCTCTACAATCAGGACAGCAGCTATTATCCGAGCACCTATACCAATGTGCCTCACCACCAGGTAGGTCTGGTAGGCCGTGTTACCTACGACTGGAACAACCGCTATATGGCAGAGTTCAACGTGGGTTACAATGGTTCCGAGAACTTTGCTCCGGGCAAGCGTTACGGAACCTTCCCAGCAATGTCTGTGGGTTGGGTAGTCAGCGATGAGCCATTCTTCAAGCCGCTCACCAAGGCAGTAAGCTTCCTGAAGCTTCGTGCCAGCTACGGTCTGGTAGGTAATGCTAATCTGAACGGTAATCGCTTTATGTACACCGCCGATCCTTTCGCCATCAATAATGGCAATGTTTCTACCCGTGATGGATATGGATACATCTTCGGTGTTAACAACACTACCGTATGGAAGGGAGCCTACGAGATGGCGCGCCACAATGCCGACATCACCTGGGAGCACGCCTATAAGCAGGACTATGGTATCGACATCAACTTCCTGAAGGATAAGCTCCGTGGTAGCTTCGATTACTATTACGAGCACCGTACCGATATTATGATGATCGACTACAATGTACCTACCATCATCGGTTACAAGATGCCTTACACCAACGATGGTGAGGTGAACAGTTGGGGATGGGAAGCATCCCTGAAGTGGCAGGATAAGATAGGCAAGAACTTCAGATACTGGGCAGGTGTCAACCTCTCTTACAACCAGAATGAGCTGATCAACAATGGTGAGGCTCTGCAGCCGGAGGCTTATCAGATGGCAAAGGGCCATCGTCTGGGAGCCCGCAAAATGTACCAGTTCTGGCGTTATTACGACGAGCAGACCCCAGCACTCTATGAGAAGACTTTCGGCGAGCAATTCCCTACTCAGCTGGTAGAGAATATCCAGCCTGGTGATGCCGTGTATGTTGATTTGAACCACGATGGAAAGATAGACCAGAATGATATGACCCGCGACCTGGGCTATACCGATGATCCTGAGTATATGATTGGTCTGAACCTCGGATTCAGCTACAAGGGCTGGTCTGTCAATACCCAGTGGACGGGTGCCTGGAACGTGAGCCGTATGCTGGATGGAGTGTTCCGCAGCCCATTCTACAACAAGACCTCTCATGAGATGGGCGGTCTCCTGAAGTATGTGGTGGAGAACAGCTGGACAGCTGATAATCCATCTCAGAGTGCGAAGTATCCTCGTACATCATTGGATTCCTGGGACAACAATTATGCCACTTCTACCCTCTATGAGAAGGATGCGAAGTATCTGCGCCTGAAGACCCTGCAGATTTCCTATGATTTCAACGCTCCGTTCATGAAGCGCATAGGTATGAACCAGTTGCAGCTGGCATTCAGCGGTTACAACCTCCTTACCTTCACTCCTTATATCTGGGGTGATCCTGAGGCACGTGCTACCACGGCACCATCCTATCCATTGCAGCGTACCTATATGCTGTCTTTGAAGGTGGGCTTCTAATATATTACACATTTAATATATATAAAAAAAGGTAAATACAATGAAACTTAACAATATATTCAGAGGAATCGTTCTTACAGCCGTTATCGGTTCTGCGGTGACGGGTTGTACTGAGCAGATCAAGTTTGGAGATTCCTTCATAGAAAAGGCTCCGGGTGGCGATGTTACCATTGATACCATCTTCAATAGTGCAGAATATACCCAGCAGTTCTTGACCGGTATTTATAAGAACCAGTACTACGGTCTGCCTTTCAAGGCGGGTGACGGTAACTCCCACAGTTACTTCAGTGGTCAGATTGAGGCGATGTCAGACTGCTGGCACAATCCTACAGCGTCAGTTGCTATGTATAATCTGGTGTATAATGATTACATGACAGCAGCCAGCAGTAATTCCATCTATGGTTTTGACAAGGAGAATATCTGGGAGATGGTGCATGCCTGCTACCTCCTGATGGAGAATATCGACCGTGTGCCTGATATGGACGAGGATACCAAAAAACAGTATGTGGCTGAGGCGAAGTGCCTGATAGCATCTTCCTACTTCAACCTCTTCCGCATGTACGGCGGTCTGCCTCTGGTTACTCACTCATACGATGTAAACGGAGACAAGTTGGATGCGCCACGTGCTTCGGTAGAGAAGACACTCAATTACATTCTCAAGCTTTATGATGAGGCTATCAATTCAGGAGCCCTTCCTTTTGCTTATTCTGATGATGATGTCACTACCATGAAGGCACACTGGACCAAGGCAGCTGCCATGGCGATGAAGTGCCGTGTACTGCAGTTTGCTGCTTCTCCATTGTTCAACGACGACCAGCCATATTACAGCGGCAAGTATTCCATGGAGAATGCGAGTCAGGACAGTCTGGCTTGGATGGGTGGCAAGAAGCCTGAGTTGTGGCAGCAGTGCAAGAAGGCATGTGAAGACTTCTTCAATGAGAATGCCAACAACGGCAATCCTTACCATCTCGTAGAGCCTACCGCCAAGACTACCGAGGCTTATCGCTTTGCCTATCGCTTTGCGTATATCAGCCAGGCTAGTCCGGAGGTCATCTTCGAGACCCGCGTTACCGACAACAACCACAACTCCAAGTATTGCTGGGCGGCACGTCAGTATATGCGTACCCTCGACCGCCAGGCTTATTGCCCTACCCAGGAGTTCGTAGAGATGTTCCCTTGGGCTGATGGCAAGCCATTCAACTGGGAGGAGACCGAGAAGGCTGGCGAATTGGACCACATGTTCATCAAGGGTGACAGAAAGGTAGGCAAGCAGGAACTGCAGAACGTGAAATATACCCGCGACCCTCGTCTTTACGAAACAGTAAGTGTGAACGGACAGCGCGACAAGGTGAACGTGGGCGACGGCAAGTCAACCGGTCAGAATGTAGAGTTGTATGTGGGTGGTACCAATGCCGGTACAGGTCCAGACAAGTGTGTGGGCGTTTATGCTACAGGCTATTTCCACAACAAGTACATTGCCGACGGAATCACCGGTTCAGCCTACGAGCGCGAGAAGCCACACTGGGTAGAGATGCGTCTTTCCGACCTCTATCTCATCTATGCCGAGGCTCTGCTTCAGGCTGACGGCAACAATGTCAAGGCTTTGGAATACATCGACAAGATCCGTGCCCGTGTAGGTTTGAAGGGACTTGCGGAATGCAACCCATCAGAGAATCTTACCACCAACAAGGATAATCTTCTGGAAGAGTTGCTGCGCGAGCGTGCCTGCGAGCTGGGATTCGAGAACACCCGTTTCTTCGATATGAAGCGCTATAAGAGAGCCGACCTGTTCAGCCGCACGCTCCATCGTCTGGTCATCTATCGCCAGGTGAAGGATGATGCTACGGGCAAGTGGGAGACCACTACCAACAAATGGTATAATGGCGACAGAACCAACAAGAAGCTGAACAAGAACAATGATGCCTGGTATGAGCCATCTCATTTTGAGTATAAGCGCCTGCCTATCACCACGGGAGCCCGTGCATGGTGGAATGGATTCGATGTAAAGTGGTATCTGTTCCCATTCCCACAGACCGAGGTATTGAAGGGTTATCTCGTTCAGAACCCAGGCTGGTAATCCCGCCAGAGGTTACTCTAGAGTAAAGGTTACTTGATTAAAGTTACAGATTAAAAAAGTAAATTCGATGAAAAATAATAAGAATGCTGTACTGATGGCGATGGCTCTCCTGAGCCTGCCAGCTTCAGCACAAGTCAAAATAGATTCCATTGCTCCTCATCGCTATGCGGCTCAGAGCATCGATGTGGGTGCCAATGTGAACTTCTCCCGCGAGCAGTCAACTTCAGCAGTGTCTGTCATCACCAGCGAGAGTACCAACAAGCGCAGCGCCAAGAATATCGGCAACTCTATCCTGGGACAGGGTTCCGGCTTGATTTCGCTGCAGAATTCCGGCAACTATGCCGGCATCAATCCTACCTTCTACATCCGCGGCATGCAGAGTCTGGATGGCAATACCCCGCTTTTCGTGGTAGATGGTATCGAGCGTGATATCCAGTATATCTCTGCCGAGGAAGTGGAGAGCGTATCCGTATTGAAGGATGCTGCTGCCACTGCACTCTATGGCTACAAGGGTGCCAACGGCGTGGTGCTCATCACTACCAAACGCGGTAAGTTCAATTCCAAGGAAATCAAGGTGAATCTGGACCATGCCATCAATTTCATGGCTCACAAGCCTAAGTTCGTGGATGCGCAGACCTATGCCAAGGCGATGAACGAGGCTTATGCCAACGACGGCTTCGAGAACCCTAGATATACCCAGGAAGAGGTGGATGCCTTCGGATCAGGCAAATATCCTTATCTCTATCCTAACGTTAACTGGGTGGATGAAACCTTCCGCAACCACAGCGTTACCAATATGCTCAACGCTTCGTTTACGGGCGGTGGCGAGAAGTTCAAGTACTATGCCTTGCTCGACCTGCAGTATGACAATGGTTTCGTGAAGAATCCGGATACCCACGAGGGATATTCTACCAATAATAAATATGTGAAGGGCAACCTGCGCATGAATATGGATATGATTCTCTCGAAGAATACTACCATGAAGGTGAACCTCCTGGGTGTGCTCGCCGAGTCGAATGCTCCAGGCAATTCTGCCAAGTTGTGGGATATGGTCTATGGCCTGCCTTCTGCTGCCTTCGCCGTGAAGGGCGAGGATGGCAAGTGGGGTGGTAACTCTACCTGGGCGGGTACCGTTAACCCTGTGGCGCAGTCGCAGGATGCCGGTTACTCCAGAAATCACAACCGTGGTATCTATACCGACCTCACTATCCGCCAGGAACTCCCTGCGGTATTGAAGGGTCTGGCTGTTCAGGGCCGCATCGCTTACGACCATTTCTCCAACATCTACGAGAATTATAGCAAGACATACGTATATGGAAGTCCTACGGTAGTCGACTGGTTGGATGGCAAACCTCAGTTGGGCAAGGCATTCACGGGTGGTTCTGAGAGCGATCTCGGTGCCTCTATCTCCACCAACAGCTTCACCCGCCGTTTCCATGCCGATGCCAGTGCCGACTATCAGAATACCTTCGACGCCCACAGCATCTACAGCCAGTTGAAGTACGATTACGAGTTCAGCGATGAGTTTGCCATCAACAGTACGCTCTATCGCCAGAACATCAGCTGGTACACCCACTATGGTCTGCTCGACCGTTACTTCCTCGACCTTGCCCTGGTAGAATCCGGTTCCAACCGTCTGGCTCCTGGCAGTAAGTGGGCGTTGTCGCCTACGGTATCAGCAGCTTGAGTACTCTCCAAGGAGAACTTCATGAAGAATCTCAACTGGGTGGATTTCCTCAAGCTCCGTGCTTCCTACGGCATTATCCAGACCGACATCCTGCCTGAGAGCGGATGGATGTACTATATGCAGCAGTATCAGACAACTGGTGGTACCTATCCGTTCAACAGCGGTTTCCAGAGTGATTTCGGCAGAACCTATCTTGATGCCATTGCCACTTCCGGTCTGACCCATGAGAAGGCAGCCAAGTTCAATGCCGGTGTAGATGCCACCCTCTTCGGTGGTCTCGATTTCAGCTTTGATGGTTTCTACCAGCGCCGTTCCAACATCTGGGTATCTACCGCAGGCAAGTATTCTTCAGAGTTGGGTGTGGATGCTCCATACGAAGGTGATGGTATCGTGGATAGCTGGGGTTGGGAGGCAAGTCTCGACTACAACAAGCAGATTGGCGACGTGAAGTTCAACATCGGTGCCAACATCGATTACTATCGCAGCCAGATCAAGGAGCAGGATGAGGCTCCTAAGCTCTATCCTAACCTGGTAAGCACCGGCCATCGCGTAAGCCAGCTCTTCGGCTACAAGGCTATCGGCTTCTTCAAGGACCAGGCAGACATCGATGCTTCCAAGCCACAGCTTCTGGGCAGCACTCCTCGTCCGGGCGACATCAAGTATGAGGATGTGAACGGGGACGGACAGATTGATACCAACGACAAGACTGCCATCGGATATTCTACCGTGGCTCCAGAAATCTACTACAATATCCATTTGGGAGTAGAGTGGAAGGGACTGGGCGTAGATGCGATGTTCCAGGGCACAGGTCGTTATAGCGGCGTGCTTTCTACCAAGAGTATGTACAAGCCACTGGTGGGCAACACCACCATCTCTCAGTACTACTACGACAACCGCTGGACTCCTGAGACAGCCGGCACAGCCAAGTTCCCGGCGCTGAGCTCAACCAGCAATGCCAACAACTACAATACAAACACCCTCTGGATGTTTGACCGCTCATTCTTCAAGCTTCGCAACATCGAGGTTTATTACAACTTCCCTAAGGCGATGCTCGCCAAGACCAAGCTCCTGAATGCAGCCAAGTTGTATGTACGTGGTGTAGATTTGTTTAGCTTCGACCATCTCGATGAGTCAGATCCTGAGGTATTCGGTGCAACCAATCCTCTGAATCGCAGCATCGTGGCTGGTTTGTCAGTAACATTCTAATTATCTTAAAGTAGAACAATAATGAAAACAAATAAATTAGTATATGGTCTGTTCGGACTCATGGCGCTGGCATCTTGCAGCGATAAGATGGATTACAGCGAGACGGTAGTCAAGGATAAGGATTATGTGATTCAGACCTTTGAGAAGGTGGGTGGTTTCATGACCGATATCTACAATTATGCAGACTATGATTATGGTCAGAACTTTGGCGGAGGCATGCTTGCCTCTGCCACCGACGAGAGTGTTTACTCCGTGAGCGGTACCAGCATCGAGACCTTCTATAACGGCAGCTGGAGCCCATCCAACGCCCAGGGTTCGCTCTGGAGCAATATGTATAAGGGCATCAAGACCTGCAATGTGGTGTTGAAGGATTTCCAGGACTTGAAGTTCGAGGATTTCGAGCTCAATGCCGACTATCAGCAGCAGATGTTCCGTTACGAGAACTATAAGTGGGAGGCCCGCTTCTGGCGTGCTTACTTCTATTTCAATCTCGTTCGCCAGTATGGTGGTGTGCCTGTCATCGACCCTGAGATGGCGGCAGCTGATGTCAACAATCAGCCTCGCAAGTCATCTGATGAGGTGTTCCAGTACATCTTCGATGAATGTGATGCCGTGAAGGACAGCATCATCAAGGATTACTCTGACCTGGGAAGCATGGCATTGAGTACTGCCGAGGATGGACGTGCCAACAACCTGACCGTTCTTGCCCTCAAGGCTCGTGCAGCGCTCTATTGGGCAAGTCCGCTCTTCAATCCTTCAGGCGATAAGGAGCGTTACCACAAGGCTGCTCTCTATACCAAGGAATTGCTGGATGCCTGTCAGGCAAGAGGCATGAAGCTTGCTGCCAAGTATGCTGATCTCTGGTCAACCAATAATTACAAGGATGCCGACAAGAAGTGCGAAATCATCTTCGGTCGCCGTATCTATGGTACCAAGATTTCTTCTACCGATCCATCTGATAATATGGTAGAAAGCTACAACTATCCGTTTGGTATCGATATGGCAAAGGCTAGTTATTCAGCTTCCGGTAGAAACTGCCCATCCCAGAACCTGGTGGATGCCTACGAGATGAAGGCTACGGGTAAGGGTATCAACGAGGCTGGCAGCGGTTATGATGAACAGAATCCATACGCAGGCCGTGACCCTCGCTTCGAGTTGACCATCGCCAAGAACGGTGATATATGGCCTACTGCAGCCCGATATAACAAGGCTAAGCTGCAGACCTATTATGGCGGCGTGAATGCCGAGCCGTTGGTGGGTGCTACTCCTACGGGTTACTATCTGAAGAAGTTGCTGCATGGTGACATCGACCTTACTTCAAAGACCAAGAAGCAGGGCGACTATCATACTTGGGTTACCTATCGTCTGGGTGAGTTCTATCTCAACTATGCTGAGGCTGCATTCAAGTATCTGGGCAGCGCCACTGCTACAAGTGCCGATCTCCCTATGTCGGCAGACGAGGCTGTGGACAAGATTCGCCAGCGTGCCGGAATGCCTGATTTCCCTACTTCGTTGAGCAATGAGGAGTGGTGGAGCAAGTATCAGAACGAGCGCATGGTAGAGTTGGCTTTCGAGGGTCATCGCTTCTGGGATGTGCGCCGCTGGAAGGAGGCTGACAAGTTCTTCAAGAACATTCAGGAGATGAAGATTACCAAGAACGATGATGGTTCCTTCACCTATACCCGTGAAACCGTACAGCGCCAGTGGGATGACAAGATGTATCTCTTCCCAATTCCTAACGACGTGATGCTGAAGCACGAAAAATATGGACAGAAGTGGGAGCAGAATCCTGGCTGGTAACAAAAACAATTATAATATACTATTGGCTAAGGCGTAAAAACCTTAGCCGATAACTTAAACAGTAACGATTATGAAAGTATATAGTTTTTTTGAAAAATATGTATTAGTCCTTTTGGGCATCCTTGTTTTCGCCTCTTGCTCTGACGATGATAATGCTGGCGTGATGAGCAGCAAGGTGATGCTGAACCAAGAGTTGGTTGCCTCCAATTATAGTTTTATTTGGAATGGTGTTACCTCTCCTCGCAAGGATGACGTCAAGGCTAAGTTTGAGACGGTAGAAGGAGATTCTACCAAGATGAAGATGACCATCTCTGGTATCGTTCCTTCATCTGATGATGACATTCAGTTGGTTGTGGATGTTCTTCCACAGGCTGATGAAATCCAGTATCAGGGAAAGGTCGAGAATTCCGATTACGACATGACCGTGAGTGGTGTCTATTTCCCATCGAGATCTAGTGTAGGTCATTACTTCAAACTGAAGGTGGTATATAATGTTGTTAAAGAAGCTTTGCTAAAACAACCCTTTACCTTTAATTTCAAAAAAGTTTGTACTGCTGTAAAGAGTGGCGATGCAAGATTTATGACAATTGACGGCGTGGAATATGCTTATTCACAACTTGCAGAAAGTACATTGTCTGGTATGTCAAATCTTTATGCAAAGACAGATTCTGTAGCAAAGTTGACTTTCTCTAATGATGGCAAGTTGACAATAGATATGTTGAGCAATAATAAAGGTGAAACTGTGTCTTCTAATCTAATGACGATAAAGTATTGGCTTACGAATCAAAGTCATGACATGATTCTGGAATTTACGAAAGCGCAGGCAGAGTCTTTTACTGCTAAGTTCTTGAATGTGGGTACTCCAGATGTTGAAAGGCTGTTCACTAAATATAAATCAGAAGATAAGTATATATTGAGAGCTGCTTACGATGTAGATGGTAAGTTGGCTATTATGTTGAATAGTCCATATAATGCAAATGCGATGGATTTGTATGTTCGAGGAAAGTTCGCAGATGTAAAAGATGAATTACTTAAAAAACAAACTTTGGCATTCTTGGATATATTGAAAGAATATCCAAATGTTTGGGGATTGTATTTCGTTTCTGAATAAATAATATGGCATGCTTGTTTTTTGAAATGGGCATGCCCTTTAAAAAAGAGAATAAAATGAGAACGTTTAAATATTATCTGTTGTTTTTGATTTTCCTTTCTTCTTGTAGTGTTGACAATATTGTTGATCATCAGACTTTGTCATTTGAAAAGTGTGACTCAACAAATGGCAAAGTTGCATATCCCAATAGATGGAATAATTTAACAAGAAGTTCTGTTGTCACGTCAAGCTGGGAAAAATGGGAAACTGTGCAATTGGCTTCTGGTAGTTATGTTCATACTCCATGGAATAAGAAAATCACTTCTGGTACTATACCTTATGAAATCCGTACCGATATTCTTCCGAGTGATGGATGGGATTTAATAGCTCATACGGTGAATGGATATGGAGAAAATGGTATGAATTATTTGATTTTTCATAATCATTATACAGGAATACTAAAGATATTTTATTATTTAGAGCCAAATAGCTCAAATTTACAAAATACAGCAATATGGAAGCTTCATTTTGAAAATCCACAATCTTTTTTGGCGTTTACGAGTGAGTATGCTCGCCTTTCTTCAGATAAGTCAGTAAGAGACATTTATTTGAGCAATATTACAAGGGATGATTCTAAAGGATATACTGTTGGGTGGAATTGTTTTCAAGTAGAATTAGCTTATGATCCCGATTTTTCAGAAGGAAGTTTGCAGATTATTCCAATGTCAATGACAACTTCTTCTATTAAATTCACAGGAAATTTTGACTCCAAAACAGATGGTACAATAATTTCAACCACAACTTCAAATCCATTGAATGGAGTCGTAAAAGGTGTAGCAAGCTTAGTGGGAGCCAAAGCTGAAGATTGGGTTTCTGATCAAGTAAAGAAAGCTAAGTTTGGAAATAAAATAATAAAGGTTTTGAGTAGTGGTGCTAATTCTTTGGTTACATCTGGTGTAGGAGCAGCTTTAGGCTCTTTCATAGGCGTATTTTCTAAGACTACTCAAACTACTCAAACGGTTCAACTAAATACTGTTGGTTCTGTGGAATTAGATGGCGAGTTGAAAACTTTGCAAACAGGATTGATTGTGCCTTTATCTATGTCTATATCTGTGAAAAATGTTGGGCGATTAGGAGTTTGGTGCCTTACAAAGAAGCCTGCTGTTCTTGTAAATCCTTATGTGGTTTTAGAAAAGCAAAATATGGTGACTCCATTTTGGTTCGATTATAGGATGTATGCTAGTACTGATTGGGACAATAGAGAGTATGTTGTCTTTAATCCTGATTTGGTTTCTAGGTTAGGTGGTTCTAATCCTGCTCAGGTTTGGATGGAAACTCAAATAGGTGGTCCTTGTGTCCAAAATGCTTTTGGTACCAAATATTCTGATCACGGTATGGTGGATTTTATTACAGCTGGTAATTGGCTATATGGCAAAACATACACAATGGGAGCTTCATATTATCGTGTTACTTTACCTTTTTGGGATGAAGATGGTAACGTTATAGATGACATGGATATTTCACAAGCTCCAATAGAAACTTATATACCAACTACGCCTGATGGTCTTCCTGGCGCTCGTTCAGAGTTTGATACATTTTCAGATTTCATTTCTCTGTTTAACATAAAGATAAATACAAAAGAAGGTAACATGGTTTCTTTATATCACAAGTTTGTTCCTTATTTAAAATGGGATTATTCTTGTTTTGATGACCACCTGTATTTAGAAGAATATCCTAATGTTCCTATCGTAAAAAAATAATGTTTTTTGAAAAGGTGTTCAATGATTATTATAAAATACTAACTCGTTGGTAAGTGTTTGCGAGTTTGTATGTTGAAAGCTAAACATACTACAGCTTAGAGCCCACTTGAAAAAGTCATTTTTACGAAAATATGCTATTGATTATCAACAAGTTACAAAGGCGAAAAATATGATTCGGGACTTTTTCAAGTGGACTCAGTTTATAAATTGCGTCACTGTGACCCTCGCTTCGAGCTGACCATCGCCAAGAACAGTGATGTATGGCCTACTGCAGCCAACTATAACAAGGCTAAGCTGCAGACCTATTATGGCGGCGTGAATGCCGAGCCATTGGTGGGTGCTACTCCTACCGGTTACTATCTGAAGAAGTTGCTGCATGGTGACATCGACCTTACTTCAAAGACCAAGAAGCAGGGCGACTATCATACTTGGGTTACCTATCGTCTGGGTGAGTTCTATCTCAACTATGCTGAGGCTGCATTCAAGTATCTGGGCAGCGCCACTGCTACAAGTGCCGATCTCCCTATGTCGGCAGACGAGGCTGTGGACAAGATTCGCCAGCGTGCCGGAATGCCTGATTTCCCTACTTCGTTGAGCAATGAGGAGTGGTGGAGCAAGTATCAGAACGAGCGCATGGTAGAGTTGGCTTTCGAGGGTCATCGCTTCTGGGATGTGCGCCGCTGGAAGGAGGCTGACAAGTTCTTCAAGAACATTCAGGAGATGAAGATTACCAAGAACGATGATGGTTCCTTCACCTATACCCGTGAAACCGTACAGCGCCAGTGGGATGACAAGATGTATCTCTTCCCAATCCCTAACGACGTGATGCTGAAGCACGAGAAGTATGGACAGAAGTGGGAGCAGAATTCTGGCTGGTAATAGGATGATTATAAGAATAAAAAAACTCGTTGGTAAAGAAGCCAACGAGTTTTTTTTTTGTAATCTATTTGGCAGGCAATCTTTACTTGCCATACTTGCTAGGCGCTATTCCATACTTGTTCTTGAAGCACTTATAGAAATAGGTGGCATCGGAGAAACCAACCTTCTCGCTGATTTCTGATACCGTGTATTCGCCTTCCAGCAGGAGCTTGGCGGCAATGCGCAGGCGCTCGTTCTGGATATAGATGTTTGGCGAAACACCCATGATGCTCTTCGTGCGGTTATATACCGTGGTTCTGCCCAGGCAGAGCAGATCGGCAAGGCGGTCTACATTGAAGTTGTTGTCGCTGATATGCTGTGCCACGATTGCCTCCAGCTTGTCCTTGAACTTCTTATCGAGGGTTGACATCAGGAGGGTAGGCTCATTCTTCTTGAGCTCCTTCACTGGCTTGACCAGGATTACTTCTCCGCAGGAAGACTGCTCTGCTTTCTCTAGTGGAGCATTTTCCATAAGAGTTTTTTCCTGACCAAGCGCCTTCTCCTCGTGCGCCTTCTCTTCAGCCTTTTGCTTCGCTTTCAGGTCCATAGCCACAAACTGTAGGGCTCGGGCGATGAGGAGCTTGAAGTTGCAAGGCTTCACCATATAGTCATCTACGAAGTTCTTGTATGCCTTCAGTATATGGCTGGTATCCTCAAAGGCGGTCAGCATGATGACCGGGATGTTCTGCGTCTCCGGATCCGCCTTCATATTGCTTACAATCTCGTAGCCGCTCATCTCCGGCAACTGGATGTCGCTGATGAGCAGGGCTGGCTTGATTTTCCGGATGTTCTCGTACCCCGTCTTTCCGTTCATGAATGTTTCTACATGGAAATAGACAGACAACTCCGATTTGATCTGTTCCAGCATGTCTGGATCATCTTCTATCACCATCACGGTAACGTTGTTGATGGCTTTTGGAGTCATCTCCTTCACAATCATCTCTATTTCGTCCTTGTCGATGCTGTGGTCATCCAGCGCCTTCTTCTCGATGATATCCTCCGGCTGATACCCTCCGGCATCATTTGGCAGGGCAAGGCAGAAATGGCTGCCTCCTAGATTCAGGGAACGCTCATAGGTGAGCGAACCCTTGTGGATTTCTGCCATCTGATGCCCGTATAGAGACCGATGCCCATACCGCCCTTGGAAGCATAGCCGTGCATGAATGGCTTGAAGAGATCAGCCTCTCTTTCCGACTTGATACCCGGACCGTTGTCTTCTACCGAGAAGAATACGATGTTGTTCTCCAGATAGAGTTTCACGCTGATAATACCCTTGTCTGGGGTATATTTCACGGCATTGCTCAGCAGGTTATAGACGATGGTTTCCACCTTTTCCTGGTCGAAGAGCATCTCGTGGTTGCTGGTCCACGGAGTGAAGCTCATGCTGATGTCCTTCTGCTTGGCTACAGTATAGAAATCATTGTAGATGCTTCGCACGAAACCGATGATTTCGCCCTTTTCTACATTCAGCTTCATATTGCTCGTATTGATCTTGCGGAACTCCATCAGCTGGTTGATGAGTCGCTGCAGTCGCTTGGTTCCTCTGGAGAGAGTATAGATGGTGTTCTTGGAAGCATAGCCTTCTCCCTTGGTCATCATCTTTTCCACGGCACTCTGGATTATGGCGAGCGGGGTGCGGAACTCATGAGAGATATGGGTGAAGAAGTTGATTCGGAAATCAGACATCTGTTTCTCCAAAGCAATCTGCTGGTTCAGCTCGAAGTTTCTCAGCCATGATCGGTAATAGAGCACTCCGGCTCCGCTGATGATGAGCAGATAGATGCACCACGCCCATACCGTATTGTACCAAGGCTGGCAGATGGTGATGTGCAGCAGGGTTTCCTCGCTCCACTGGTTGCTGCCTATACGGGTACGGATATGTAGGGTGTAGCTGCCAGGGTTCAGGTCGCTGAACTCGGCATGGTTGATGCTGGTCATCGGGCGCCAGGTATTGTCTATTCCTTCCATATAGTACTGGTATATCGCATCCTGGATGTGCGGATAATCGAAGTTGGAGAAGTGGATGTTGAACGAATTCTTGTCGTGTGGCAGGCTGATTTCCCGTGTATAGTTCAGCGCCTTGGTTAGGAATTGTTCGTTTTCTGCTTCGTATATCGAGATACCGTTGATGGTGAGGTCGGTGATGACTGCCTTCATGTGGGCTGGCGGCATACTGATGGTGCGGGATGGCTGGATGAAGATCATACCGTCGGATACACCGAATACCAGTCTGCCATCATTCAGCTTGGTGGCGCAGTTCTCCGTAAAGTTGTTGCTGAAGATGGTGCGTCCTATCTGGAACGAACGGATATCATTAGTCTTGGCGTTGAGACGGGAGATTCCTTCCTCTGTACCAATCCAGATATTGCCGTAGTTGTCTTCCTCCAGCGAGCGGGTATTGTTGTCGGTGAGTCCTTTGCTGGTATCAAACAGCTCGTATTTCAGTTCCCCGGTCTTCTCGTTGTAGCTGCATTTCAGTATACCTCCTGTTGCTGCAAACCACAGTTTTCCGTCATGTGCCTCGATGCCGCAATTGATTTCGCTTACCGGCAGCTTTCCGTTTTCATCGCTGAAGCGGAGGAACTTCTGGGCTGTAATCTTCTTTTCTACAGTATTCACCATCAGGATGCCATTGTTGCTGCATATCCAGAGTCTGCCTTTGTGGTCCAGAAGCAGATCATGGATTTGGGCTTCCTTGCCGTTTGCATTCAGAAACTGCTCGAATTTCCGTGGCTGCTGCCCCGTAGTCTGTGGAGTGATGAGCAGACCTTCTCCCCAGGTGGCAATCCAGGCTCTTCCCTGCTTGTCGAAGATGGTCTTGTAGAAGGATGCGCTTGGAGCATAGTGGTTCTTCTCATATTTCCAATATCTTACATTGTCAATGTAGATGCCGTCGCCCTTGGTGGCTATCCATTTCTTGCCCTGCGGGTCGATGGCATAGTCATAGACGCAGGCGTCGGTCTGCATTTCCAACGTACGCTGTTGGGTTCTGGCATCATAGATGTAAGTCATGTTGGCGCGGGTAGTAACGGCGAGCCTGTCATTACCTATGTTGCTGACATGGCGCACGTAGTTGCTCCATTCCCGGTTGATATTTGGTTCTATCTTGACATGCTCTGTGTTGAGATCCTTTAGTTCACGGCAGCAATATACGCCCTCTCCCGTACAGATCCAGATGCATCCGCTTCGGTCGATGAATACGCTCAGCAGGAAGTTGGAGTGGAAGAGTGAATTCTTGTCAGCTGTTGAGAAGTGCTGGAGTTCATCTTCCTTCCGGTTGTAGATGAAGAGTCCGTTACCATAAGATACGATATATACATTTCCGTTGGCATCTTCGGCAGCCACGAAGTTCTTGTCTCTACTGTTGATGTAAGCCTTGTCGTCCAGCAGATGGAATTTCTTATAGAGTTTTCCATTCTTGCTGAACAGGTAGGCGTTTCCCTTCTTGTCGTAAAGAAACTCATAGGATTTGAGAAAAAATTTCGACATGGCATTCGGTATCTGGATGGCTGGCTTGTGGAAGATGCCGGTTTTCAGGTTCATGGCGAAAGTTTCTTCCTGGGTAAAGATATACCATTCTCCCTGCCAGAAGAAGGAGGCGCGCGATTTACCCACATATCCCACCATGGATGGAAGATGGGATTTCCGGACGAGTTTGCCCGAGTTGTCATAAAGGAAGGCATCGCCCTTGTCGGTCAGCACGGCAATATGATTGCCGTCAGTAGTCAGGGTGATGATGTGCTGGTTCTTGAGCATCAGATGGCTCTTGCCATCAGGGGTGATGCGGTTAAGACCTTTATCGGATGCGATCCATACATTCTGTTTGGCGTCTTCTGTCATCTGTAGCTGATGATCGCCTATCAGTTTGCCATTCTTTGTAGTATAATCTGTGGCTTGAAACTTTCCGTTGCTATAAGTCAGGTATCTGGCTCCGAAATCTTCAGAAAAGAGCCACATGCCATTCTGGCTCTTGAATCGGTTTTTCAAGAGCGTAGCATTCTCCTTATCGAAATAATCGGAAAAATGAGCTGTTTCCAGGTCGAAGCAGCAGAGAATATTAGATGGATTGTAGCCCCAGATGAGTCCGTGTTTCTCGTCGTTGATGAGCTGGGAGATGGAGTGGTGACTCTTTTGCCCGGAGTTCTTGCTGAGATAGGTGAAGTTGATAAACTGATAGCCATCATATCGGCTCATACCGTTCGGGGTACCGAGCCAGATAAATCCATCTCTATCCTGGATGATATCGTTCACCGTATTGCACGACAAGCCATCCTTAGCCGAGAGTCGCTTCCCGTCTAATTTGATGCTGCCGAATGCCTGCAGAGGCAGCAGCCAAATGCTGATGATTCCTGCTATATATAATAAGGTGTAGAATGTCTTTTTGTTTCTTTTCATTTGATAGGTCGTTTGATTTTTCTGCAAAAATACGATAAAATCCTTAGACTACAAAACAAAAAGAAAGAGAAAATGTAATGTGAAAAGCAAAAAATGGGCAAAAGGCAAAAAATAAAGGTGAATGGTCAAAATATAAAGTATAGTCGGCAAGAATAAGTGTATTTTTGCTTTGACATCTCCCGGTAGAAGGTATCGCTTTTTTCTTCTCATACAGAAAACTGTAAGAATGGAATAATGGAGAATTGTATGATAGTTCTCTTCTTTGGATAATATTACTAGGTAGATGAAGCGGATTATGTGTACTTTTGTAACAGAATTATAAAACAATAAACAACTATCATCATGCAAATCAAACAAATGTTATTTCCGATGATGAGTATGGTGCTGAGTATGGCTCCCTGCTCTCATCTCCATGCACAAGGACAGACTCCGGTATCGCAGATGGAGAAGCTGGATCGTGGCTTGGTGGCTTTGCCTGCCCAAAACCAGGGAATCTTCCTCAGTTGGCGATTGCTGGGTACGGATAGCAAACACGTATTCTTCGATGTGGAGAGGGATGGAAAGATTATCGCCCATCAGGTGAAGCTGACCAATTATACAGACCGGAAAGGTTCCTCTGCCAATACCTATCGGATCATCACTTATCAGAAAGAACCCAGGATGGATGCTCCGGCTGAAAGAGAAGTTTCGAAGGCGGTGAAGCCATGGAACGATCTCTATCGCTCCCTGCCCATCAACCGTCCTGCCGGCGGTGTCACTCCCGATGGAAAATCCTACGAATATACCCCCAACGACTGTAGCATGGGCGATGTGGATGGGGATGGAGAATACGAAATCATCCTGAAATGGGACCCAACCAATTCGCATGACAATTCGCACAATGGATATACGGGAGAAGTCATCTTCGACTGCTATAAGCTGGATGGAACCCAACTCTGGCGCATCAATCTGGGTAAGAATATCCGTGCCGGTGCTCACTATACCCAGTTCCTGGTCTATGATTTCGATGGCGATGGCAAGGCGGAGATGATCTGCAAGACATCGACGGGTTCGGTAGATGCCAAGGGAAAGTTTGTGAGCGATGCGGCTACGGATGCCGGAATCCGAGAACTGGACAATGCTGCCGATTATCGCAATTCGAGTGGTCGCATTATGGCAGGTCCCGAACTGCTTACAGTCTTTAATGGCGAAACCGGAAAGGCGATGCATACCATCTGGTATCAGCCCAACCGAGCCTTCGGTACAGGCCGGCAGGTGGAAGAGGGAGAGCATCTGGAGGACGGATTTCCTGCCTATTCTTCAGTCTGGGGCGATAAGAACAACTATGGCAACCGTGGCGAGCGATACCTTGCCGGTGTGGCTTTCCTGGAGGGTGCCGACAAGCAGCCAAGTGCCGTGATGTGCCGTGGCTATTATACCCGCTCTTATCTCTGGGCGGTAGATTTCGACGGAAAGGAACTCAAGACCAAATGGCTCCATGCTTCGCTGACTCCCAACGACTGGAAGGTAACCGATGCCGATGGAAAGGTACTGAAGGAGGCTCATGGATGTAAGAATACGGCTTATGCCCAGGGTGCTCACAGTCTGGCTGTGGGCGATGTGGATGGGGATGGATGTGACGAGATTACCTACGGATCTGCAGCCATCAACCATGATGGAACCTTGTTGTATTCTACCGGATTGGGACATGGCGATGCGCAGCATCTTGCTGATCTGGATCCCGACCGACCGGGATTGGAATATTATATGGTACACGAAGAATATCCCTACGGTTCTGATCTGCGGGATGCACGAACAGGCGAAATTCTGTTCCGTACACTCGATAAGGATGATACCGGAAGAGGATTGGCTGCTGATGTCGATGCTCAGCATCGGGGATATGAACTTTGGTGTTCGGATGCTCCTGTTGTAAGAGACATCAAGGGTAAGCCTATTTCGGCAGAAACATCTTTATCCTATAAGAAGAATCATGAAGCTGATCATTTCAGAAGTAATGAGAAAACGAGTTTCAGAGCTGTTTCCAGAATGCCGGCAATGAACTTCCGGATTTATTGGGATGGTGACTTGCAGGATGAACTTCTGGCAAATGGTCGTTCTCCGCATTTTCCGCCTTATCTCCAGAAATGGAACGGAAAGGAAGCGGTAGCTTTACCTTTGAGCAATGGCAAGCAACTGTATGAGATGGGCAACTCGGTGAGTTGTAACTGGTCGAAGGCAACTCCTAATCTGCAGGCTGATCTCTTCGGAGACTGGAGAGAGGAAGTTATCTATTGGGATGAGAGCGATGCATCGCATCTCAATATCTTCACCACCAATATTCCGACAGAATATCGGGTTCCAACTCTGATGCACGACCATATCTATCGTATGGGAGTGGCTTGGCAGAATGTGGGATATAATCAACCTCCTCATCTGGGATATTATCTGCCTGATCATGCAGAAAGGATTAAGTGAAGAGTGATGAACGAAGAGTGAAGAATTCTCTTGTATATAATCTAACGATAATAATTTGATAAAAATACGTAGCTAATGAAAAGAATATTATTTGCCTTCTCATTGATAGCGGCAACAACTGCTTCTTTTGCCCAGGTGGCAAAACCAATGGAAGATGTCAACAAAGTTATCGACAATACTGCGGATAGTCTGAACAAGGCGATGACCGCACGAATCCAACCGGGAACCAGCCGCAGTGGCAACAACCCTGTGCTCTTCCTGATAGGTAACTCTACCATGCGCAATGGTACACTGGGTAATGGTAACAACGGCCAGTGGGGCTGGGGATACTACGAGCATGAGTTCTTCGATGCCAACAAGATTACGGTAGAGAACCAGGCGCTCGGAGGTATGAGCAGCCGCACCTTCTATAACCGTCTCTGGCCGGATGTGCGTAAGGGCATCAAGGCTGGCGACTGGGTGATCATCTCCATCGGTCATAACGACAATGGTCCATACGATAGCGGTAGAGCACGTGCCAGCATCCCTGGTATCGGCAAGGATTCACTCAACGTCACCATCAAGGAGACTGGCGTCAAGGAAACCGTTTATACCTATGGCGAATACATGCGTAAATACATCAACGACTGTAAGGCCTTGGGTGCTCATCCTATCCTGATGTCGCTGACTCCACGTGATGCCTACGATGAAAACGATAAGATTGTCCGTGTGAACAAGACTTTCGGCTTGTGGGCAAAGCAGGTGGCTGAGCAGGAAGGCGTTCCTTTCGTTGATTTGAATGAGATTTCTGCAGCTAAGCTTGATAGCTATGGTCATTGGAAGGAGAAGTATCATTTCTTTAAAGATCATATCCACACCTCCCGTTTCGGAGCGATGATGAATGCCCGGTCGGCAGCAGAAGGATTGGCTGAAAGCAAGGATCCTGAGCTGGCTCCTTTGCAGGCGATGATGATCAATGTGGCTTTGCCTGTGGAAAATTTTAAACGTGAACCAGGCAAACCGGTTGTCTTCTTCACAGGCGACAGCACCGTAAAAAATGCCGATAAGGATGAAGACGGCATGTGGGGCTGGGCATCTCAGGCTTACACCATCTTCAATCCTAAGAAGATTACCTGTGTGAATGCAGCCAAGGCGGGTCGCAGTTCCCGTTCTTATCTCAATGAGGGAAGATGGGATAAGGTATATAACAGTCTTCAGCCGGGCGACTACGTACTCATCGAGTTTGGTCATAATGACATCTGTTCTATGACCGATAAGAAGATGCGTGGTTCCATACCTAGTTCCAAGGATACCTGCCATGTCTACCAAATGGAAGAAAGCAAGCAGTATGAGGTGGTTTATTCTTTCGGCTGGTACCTGAAGAAGTTCATCCAGGATGTGCGTGAGAAGGGAGCTACTCCAATTCTCGTTTCCCTGACTCCTCGCAACGAGTGGGCTCATGGCAAGATGGAGCGTCGTAACGATAGCTACGGAAAGTGGTATCGTGAGGTGGTAGCCGAAACGGGCGTTGCTTTCCTCGACCTCCACAACATCGCTGCTGATTCTTACGATAAGATAGGTAAGGAAAAGGTGAAGGCTTATTACAAGAAAGATCATACACACACCAGTCTGAAGGGTGCACGGCACAATGCAAGGTGCGTGGCTAAGGGGTTGAAGAAGATGAAGAGTCCATTGGCAAAATATTTGAAATAAGAAAAACCTGAGCCGTGATAAAATAAAATGCCCGTTTTCGGGTTTATAAATATAAAAACAAAGGTTTGAAAACGTTATGAATAATAAGATTTCTAAAATAGGAATGCTCAGTGCGCTGGCGTTATCTTGTACTCTCACGATGGGAGCGCGAGATATCGTACAGCGCACTGCTCATTATATGCCCGAAGGTAATGCCTTCGTCTGTGTGAATGGCAGCAGCCGTTATACCCGTGCTCTCTATGGCAGTACGGCTGAATGGCGGTTAGAAACCAGCGACCGCCCTGTCTTTGCCACCTACAAGAAGAACCAGACGGGCAATATCCGCTTCCGGATTTCGAATGGGGAACAGATGATGTGGCTCGATGAGGCTGAATACTGCAAGGCGAGTTATGAGGCAGGACGCCGTAACTATCTCCTGAAAGACAGGCGATGGGGAAAGGGTGAACTCGATATTTCCGTTCTGGCTTTTCCTGATACAGAAGGAGCTGTCTGGCGTTTTACTGTTCGTGGATTCGATAACAGAAAACTGAAGGTAGAGGCAGTCTTGAGCCAGACCGCTGTTCCTAAACCAGTACGTTCGGGTGACATCGGCAGTTTCCTGAAACCAGGAACCTTTGAACCTGCTACATCAGAAACGTCAGTTCTCGGGTCTGTATCCAGGCTTTCTCCCGGTTCCATCTTTTATTTCTCGGTAGATGGAGAAAACCAGCTTTCTACTGCTGAAAATGCGAAGATGCAGTCCCGATATGATGCAGCAGAGCAATGGCGTAGCAAACTTGCTTCATCTGTCGTCTTCCATACCCCCGATGCCTATATCAATCCGATAGGTGGCGCTCTGGTCATGGCTGCCGATGGTGCCTGGGACGGGAAGGTTTGGCAGCATGGAGCTGTGGGCTGGCGCATGTCTTTGCCCGGCTGGCGAGGTGCCTATATGGGCGATTTCCTCGGCATGCAGGATAGACAGCGTATCCATTTTGATGCATACGCCAAAAGTCAGGTAACCGATGTGCCGGTTACCGAACCGCATCTCATGGACGAGAAGAACAACCTGGCGCGCGGTACCTATAAATGGGGTACTCCTATGTATAGTAACGGCTATATCTGCAGAAATCCGGAGAAGAACAACCAGTTTCATCATTACGACATGAACCTGGTTTATATAGATGAATTGCTTTGGCATTTCCAGTTTGATGCAGATACGGCTTATATGCGCAAGATGTGGCCTGTCATCAAGAGTCATCTAGCTTGGGAAAAGCAGGCTTGGGATCCCGACAATGATGGTCTTTATGATGCCTATTGCTGTATCTGGGCGAGCGATGCCCTGCAATACAACAGCGGTGCTGTGACCCATTCTTCCGCCTATAACTATCGGGCTAATCTTCTGGCAGCTCGCATCGCCGGAATCATCGGTGAAAATCCGCAACCTTATCAGGAGGAAGCTGATAGAATTCTGAAAGCTATGAACGAAAGATTATGGCTGAAGGATTCCGGGCATTGGGCTGAGTATCAGGATTTCATGGGCTTGAAGCGTGTGCATCGGGATGCGGCTCTTTGGAGCATCTATACTCCGATAGATTGTGGAGTGGGAACTCCTGTACAGAACTATCAGGCAACCAGATATATCGACCGGCATATTCCGCACATCCCTTATATATATAATAAGGTGGAATATCAGACCCTGAGCACTTCTGACTGGGCTCCTTACGAATGGAGCATCAACAATGTGGCGATGGCTGAAGTGATGCATACCGTTCTGGCTTACTATCAGGCGGGAAGAACGGAAGAGGCTTATCAGTTGCTGAAGGCAAATATTCTCGACTTCATGTATCTTGGCCGCAGTCCTGCCAACTTCGGACAGTTATCGAAGATGGATGTTGCCACAGGTGAAGGCTATCGTGATTTTGCCGATGTTACCGGCATCTCGTCCCGTGCCCTTATCCAAGGCTTGTATGGTATCACACCTAACGCTTTGGAGGGTGAGTGTATCCTCCGTCCGGGATTTCCTGCTGCCTGGGATAGTGCTTCGGTGCATACTCCTTATCTCGATTATTCGTTTAAGCGGGTGAACGGGAAGGAAATTTTCGAAATCAGACAGAATTTCAAGCAGCCTTTGAAGATTGTGATTCGTCAGAATATGGGAGAAGGAAAGTATCTGGATACTGCTTTCTCTACCGAAAAGGTACAGCATATTGAATTGCCGGTAGTCAAGCCTGAGAAAGAAGAGAAAAGAACGTTGAAATGTGCATATACGTTGGCGGAAAGCATCGCAGAGCAATCTGTAGATGTCTGGGCTTCTACCAAGGGCGTGGGTAACGACTTTGACGAAGTAAAACCGGAAGAGTGCCGATGGGTGAACATGGACAAGGTGTTTAATGCAAACGTAAGCGACATCTTCAAGAACCAGTATCTATCGCCTCGTTCGCCATATACTACACTCTGTGTGCCAACCCAGGGCATCGGCGACTGGTGTTCTACCAAGAAGACGGCTCATGTTGATGATACGAAGTTCAGAAGTCTTATCAAGGATGGTGTGTTCTGGGCACACGTAGATGGCGATTTGCCGTTCCGCTCTCCAAAGGAAGGTAAGAATATCGTTTATACTTCTCTCTGGGACAACTATCCGGACAGCATCTCTGTCATGTTGAGAGGCAAGGCTTCTCATGCTTATCTCCTGATGGCTGGTTCTACCAATCCGATGCAGTATGCTATAGAAAATGCAGTGGTAAGAGTAGAATATGCTGATGGAACCAGGGATGAACTGATGCTGACTCCACCGGTTAACTGGTGTCCGATAGAGCAGGATTTTTTGGAGAATGCCACTGCCTTCCCGCAGCCGGAACTTCGTCCTTATCGCATAGGTCTGGCATCGGGCAAGGTGAGTCGTCATCTCTTCCGTGATCTTCATCTGGAAGTCAACAAAAACATGGCAGATGTGCCTGGTTTCAAGAAAGCCGTGGCAGAAATAGAGGGTGGAGCTGCGATATTGCTCGACATGCCTCTGGATGCAAGGAAGAAATTGAAGCGTTTCACTTTAAGGGCGCTGAGCAACGAGGTGGTTGTCGGATTAATGGGAATTACCCTGCAGAAATAGACAGGAATAATAGTTTTTGAACGATTTTTATATAAGAAGGATAAAAAGCATAATATCTTTTTGTCCTTTTTATGTATCTTTGCTCTCGAAATTCAATCATAGCCAAGATGAATGACAACAACAGAAAAAATAATTTATATGAAAACTAGAAATTTTTTATTTACCAGCCTGCTGGCGCTAGCTTCTACTGTAGCCGTCAATGCCCAGACTTTTGATATTGATATGTTGAAGGTGCAGCCTGTCTATTCCGCAGAGAAGGGGCAGGGATATGACATCGTGGCTGCACCAAAAGCTAAGAGTAATGCCCCTTTCTTCTATTCTGTGAAGGTGGCAGATGGCAACTATAAGGTCACCGTGGTGCTCGGTTCTAAGAAGAAAGCAGGCAAGACTGTGGTTCGTGCCGAGAACCGAAGACTGATGCTCGATGAGGTGAGTACCAGGAAGGGGGAGTTCAAGACTTTCTCCTTCGTCGTGAACAAGCGTTCTCCTTATATTACCGATAAAATGAACGTAAAAATCAAACCTCGCGAGAAGGAGACGTTTACCTGGGATGAGAAGCTGACCTTGGAGTTTACTGGTGCTGCCCCAGCTGTAAAGAGCATCAAGGTGGAACCGGCTCCTGCTGAAACCACCACCGTTTTCCTCTGCGGCAACTCTACGGTAGTAGATCAGTTTCCAGAGCCATACGCTTCCTGGGGACAGATGGTGACTCGCTGGTTTGGTCCGGAGGTGGCTATCTCAAACCATGCCGAAAGCGGATTGACAGCAGGTTCCTTCCTTGCTTCCAACCGTCTGGACAAGGTGCTGGCGATGATGAAGAAGGGCGACTACGTGATTTGTGAGTTCGGACATAACGACCAGAAGGAGAAGTCTGCAGGCAGTGGTGCCTGGTATAACTTCTCTTATAATCTGAAGAAGTTCATCGATGAGGTCCGCAAGAAGGGTGGCAACATCATCTTCGTAACTCCTACTCAGCGTCGCTTCTTCGATGAGGCTACCCATAGCAAGATTCAGGAGACTCATAAGGATTATCCTGATGCCATGAGAGCTGTGGCAAAGAGAGAGGATGTTCCTGTCATTGAACTCCACGATATGACCCGCACTTTCTTCGAGACTTTGGGTTATGAGAACAGCAAGAAGTCGCTGGTTCACTATCCGGCAAATACTTATCCAAACCAGCCTAAGGCTTTGGAGGATAACACCCACTTCAATCCATACGGAGCCTACGAGGTGGCTAAGATGGTGGTAATGGGAATGAAGCAGCTCAATCTGCCTATCGTGAAGTATCTACGCAGTGACTGGAAAGACTACAATCCTGCCCAGCCAGATGATTTCAATCAATTCGTGTGGTATCCATCTGTGAATCAGAATGTAACCAAGCCGGACGGAAATTAGTACTTTGAACTTTGAGCTTTGAACATTGAACTTTATGATTAGTTCTTTTTGGTTCAAAATCTCATATTAAATGAATTTGACATGAATAAAAAGACAATACTTTTCGCCTCGTTGCTATTGGGCGGTTTGCCTTTGATGGGAACCCTTTCGACTGAAGCTGCGGTGCGCGATACAATCAGCATCAACCAGGGATGGCAGTTTCATCGTGGTGATGTGAAGAATATTGCTGAGTTGAAGTCAACTCAAAGTGGGGATGATGTGGTGAATCTGCCTCATGATTTCCTGATCGGACAGGATTGGGTAGCTCCAGATGCCAGTGAGCGACCAGATAATAGCGATGCGGGAAGCAATGTGCGCAGCCGATTGAGTCCGCGTGGCTTTAAGGAGATGGGCATCGGCTGGTATCGCTATGAACTTACTCCCAAGGCTGAATGGAAGGGAAAGCGCATCGTGCTCGACTTCCAGGGCATCATGCTGGTAGGAGATGTCTATCTGAATGGAAAGCGTATCGGTGGCACCGACTATGGTTACCTCGGTTTTGATATCGACCTCAGTAAACTCTTGAAATGGGGCGAGGCTAACGAGATAACTGTCAAGGCAGATACCCGCAATCCTAACAATTCCCGTTGGTTTACGGGTGCCGGTCTCTATCGTGATGTCAATCTCATCATCACCGACAAGAATCTGTTCTTCCCTCGCCATCCGCTCTTTATCCGCACCCAGGATAACAAAGAGGTGAAAATCAAGGCAGAGATTATCAACCAGCAGAAGCTGGCAAAAGGACAGGGAAAGGCTGTTATTCCTGTAGAGGTTCGTATTCTGGATGCCGATGGCAAGGTGGTGGCTCAACAGAAGAATAACATCGATTTCAATGCCAAATGGCGTGATAGAGAATATGAGTTGCCTGCCATCTCTCTGGAGAATGCCCAACTGTGGTCGCCAGATACACCTTATTTATATACTGCCGAGGTGACACTTTATGACAACGAAGGCAACATTGCTGACCAGATTAAGGAGCCGTTTGGTGTGCGCACCATCGAAATCGTTCCGCAGAAGGGCTTGCTGGTGAATGGCAAGAAGGTCTTGCTGAAGGGCTATGCCAATCATCATACCCTCGGTGCCTTGGGTGCTGCTGCTTATCCGCGTGCCATCGAGAAGCGGCTGAAACTGATGAAGGAATTCGGCATGAACCATATCCGCACCTCTCATAATCCATACAGCGAGGATTTCCTGAAGCTCTGCGATAAGTATGGCATCTTGGTGGTGGATGAACTTTACGACAAATGGCTTACTCAGTATGCCGGCGGCAGAGTGGAATGGGAGAGCCTCTGGCAGAAGGATATTCCGGAGTGGGTGAAGCGAGACAGAAATCATCCGTCGGTCATCCTCTGGAGTCTGGGAAATGAATTGCAGCAATACAGCAACCTGCCTTTTAATGATTGGGGCGTGACGGCTTATAAACTCCAGAAGGAATTGCTGCACCGTTATGATGATACCCGATTGACGACCGTTGCCATGCATCCCCGCTACCGCAACATCGAGACAGATTCTATCCCTGCTGATTTGGCGGTGGCTACCGAGGTAAACTCCTACAACTATCGCTATATGTACTTCCCTGGTGATATGAAGCGTTATCCTGAAAAGACCTTCTATCAGAGTGAGGCGAGTGTGGCTGCGATGGGACCAAACTTCTATGAGATGGACCGTGACAAGGTGTTGGGTCTGGCTTATTGGGGAACCATCGATTACCTGGGCGAGAGTATGGGATGGCCTGTCAAGGGATGGAACCAGGGTGTGTTCGATCTTTCTCTCCAGCCAAAGCCGGATGCTTATTTCGTGAAGAGTATGTTCTCAGAAGAACCTGTCGTGCATATCGGAATCATCGAAAAGTCGGGTGGCAACATCCAGTGGAATGGCATCAATGTTTCTGCCGGAAAGCTCTCAGAAAACTGGAACCGTGAGGTAGGCGAGAAGGTTTCGCTCTACACTTATACCAATGCAGATGAGGTGGAACTCTTCCTCAACGGTAAGAGTCTGGGAGTAAGAAAGAACAGCGAAGCCCCTAAACTCCGTGCCCGCATCAAATGGGATGACATCGCCTATGCACCGGGTGTGCTTCTGGCTGTAGCTAGAAAGAACGGCAAGGTGGTGGCTCGCCATCAGATAGAGACTACGGGCGAGGCTGTGGCTCTGAAGCTGGTTCCGGATATAGAGACCTGGCATGCTGATGGTAAGGATCTGATGCATGTTCGCATCTATGCGGTGGATAAAAAGGGCAGAAGAGTGCTGAACGTGAAGGATGCCAAGGCATTCGACAAGTTAACCTTCACCGTGAAGGGCGATGCGAATATCGTGGCGGTGGATAATGGAAACATCGCATCTGATGAGCTTCATATCGGAAAGACCCAGTTGGAGAAGTCCATCCAGCGTCATCTCTTTCAGGGATCCGCCCTCGTGATATTGCGCGCCGGTGATAAGCCGGGAAAGATAGAACTCTCGGTAGCGGGAGAAAAGATGAAAGCTAAGAAGTTGGTTTTGAATACGAAATAAATATGAAAAAAGGTCGCCAAAATGCTGGCGACCTTTTTTAGTAGTATCCTCTGTTTTCTCTTTATTTTCTGAATTTCTTAAACCATTGCAGGAATGATTCGTAAGCACTGATCTCTTCCTGATGCTGAGGCTCAGCGAAGGTAAGCTGGTCGCCGTAGGAATCACCATGCTGGTCGGGGAAGATAATCATCAGGTTGGTACCTGAGAAGTATTTCGTTATTTCCTCCGGCAGACGCTCCAGTGCTGTCTTGTAAGATACGGTTCCCTTACGGGCGGTTACTACCACGAACAGGTGATCTGGAGATATCTGCGAAGCCAGCTGTGGCAACTCGTTCCAGTGAATCATCTGGGTATAATCAGCACGCACTTCCGGATGCCGGTTCTTGATATATTCATTGATGAGCGCCAGACTCTCTTCTCTGCCATGAAACTGAATGCGGCAGTCGAGGTTGCCGGCAAGTCGGGCTAGGCGTTCCAGCCAGCGGTAGAAACCCGGCTCAAACTCTGCTCTCGAAGGTACGGCTACCCGTATTCTTCTCAATGTATTCAACGGCTGTCTGATGCGTGCCATGATAATCTGTCGGCTCAATCCGTTGAAAAGACTCTGGTGGAATTCTCCCCAGAACTTCGGCGAAACCTCAGGATGCATGTGCATTCCGATGATAATCTCAGAACATTGGAACTCGTTGAAGGCATGCTTGATGCCGTTGGCGATGTTGGCTGCAATACGAACCTGGGTCTGCGTCATCACATCGGTGGCTGCAGCCAGCTGACTGCAATGTTCCAGAAGTCGTCTTCCCTGTTCCTGGTTGTATCGCATGTCCTTGTCTTCATATACCACATTCAGGCAGATGAGTCCCCTGTTCAGTTTCTGGTTTCTCACCAGAAACGCCAGACTCATCAGGTTGTCAGCATATTCAGGATATTTCACCGGAATCAGAATCTTCTCATCGCTCACCTTCTTGTCGTCTTCCGCATCAGGCAGTTCCTTGTCTCTCAGGATAATCTTCTGCGAAGACCGGTCGGTAAGGATGGATGAGATGATGCAGGTAATCAGAATCATCATAACCACACCGTTGAGCATATCATCGTTGACGAGGTAAGTGCCCGGTGCTACGAGCAGATGCATACCCACCATCACCATGGCGATACTTCCGGCAGCATGAGCCGAAGTGAGTCCGAACATCATGTGACCCGAAGAAAGTGGCAATCGGAAACCCAAACAGGCGATATAGGCTGCGATGGCTTTGCCCAGGGTTCCGAAGAAGGCGATGCAGAACACGACCCATAGAATATGACTGCCCTGAAACAGCAGATTGATATTGATCAGCATGCCCACACCTATCAGGAAATAAGGAATGAAGAGGGCATTGCCGATAAACTCGAGGCGGTTCATCAGTGGCGAAACATGCGGAATGTATCTGTTTAATATCAGACCGGCGAAGAAAGCACCGAAAACGCCCTCGATGCCCACTATCTGCGAAAGTGCCGCACTCATAAAGAGCATTGAAAGTACGAAGATAAACTGCATCACCGCATCGCTGTATCTTCGCAAGAACCATCTTGTAAGTCGGGGAATCAGCATGATCATCACGCCACAATAGACAGCAAACTTGAGGGTGAAGAATACCCAGAACAGTATGCCGTCATGCTTGCTGAACGATGCTACCAGTCCGGCAAGCATTATCAGGGCTATGAGCAGCGAAATCATGCTCGACCCCACACTCAGCGTAACGCTCGGTTTCTGTTGCAGTCCGTATCTCGAAACGATAGGATAGGCAATCAGCGTATTGGATGCCATGATGCAGCTCAGCAGGAAGGAAGCCTTGGCAGAGTAGTGGAGCAGCCAGATGCTCATGCCATAGGTGAGGAAGAACGGAATAAAACAGGTGAGCAGACCATAGATAAGCAGTCGCGACTTGTTCTTTTTCATGCCTTCCATATCCATCTCCAGGGCAGCGAGGAACATGATGTAATAGAGTCCCACCTTTCCGAAGAGTTCAAACGAAGAGTCGCGCTCCAGGATATTCAGTCCGTATTTGCCTATGAGCACACCTGCCAGCACCATACCGATGATGTGCGGGATACGGAGTTTACCCATGATGATAGGGGCAAAGAGGATGATGAGGAGCACTACGAAGAATATCAACGTAGGGTCTGTGATAGGGAAGTATTGAGCGATATGGAACATAGGCTTTCTCCTTTTTTGTTATACTTAAAGAGGGATTTCTGCATCAGCATTCATCCCTCCCTTTCTGTTTTTGACTGCAAAAGTACGAATAAATCTTGAAAGCACAAAGTTTTTCTGCCCTTATCCTACAATCATGGTGATATTTTTGCATGCTCACTATTGTTTCAATCTTTTCATATCCCTATCCACCATGGCACAGACACAGGAATCTGACCATACGTTTTCTGCCGTTTCAATCATGTCGATGATGGTATAGATTGGCAGGATGATGCCCATGATGCCGATAGGAGCATTGATACCGGACATCAGAGATAGGGTAAGGAAATAACATCCCATCGGTACTCCTGCATTACCCACTGCTGAGATAACAGAAATGAAGAGCCAGAGAATCATCGTAGTCCAAGGTAAAGGCATTCCTCCATTCTGCATCAGGAATAAGGAGGTTACGAGGATAAACGCAGCGCAACCATTCATGTTGATGGTAGTACAGATAGGCAATACGAAGCGGGAAACCTGATTGGAAACTCCCAGTCTGTCTTCTGCTGTCTGCATCGTCACCGGCAACGTAGCAGCAGAACTCTTTGTAAACAGAGCCATTAATACTGCCGGCATCATCTTGCCCAGTGTACGCACTGGATTCAAGCCTCTTGCCAAGAGGAAGAGCGGAAGGATGATGAAGAATTGAATGACATTACCTCCCAGGATAACAGCTACGTACTTTCCTAGAGAAGCCATCACGATACCCGCAGAGAACTGGGCTGAAAGTTGTGCTGCAAAGGCAACGATACCCAGAGGCAGAGCCCAGATTAATCCATGAATCAGCATGAAGAGCAGATCCTGTAATCCAAACAATCCCTTCATCACGACTTCTTTCTTATCGCTTGATGGCATTTTGGTTAAAGCAATACCTGCTGCTGCCGCCAAAATCAATATAGAGAGTACATTTCCTTCGGCAAACGGCTTGATGATGTTGTTGGGTATTACCCCAAGAATATGGTCATAATAGCTGGTTTCTCCCAGCTTTTGGGGAACATCTGCCATACCGCTCTGTACCAAGGCTGTAGGTAAATTGCCTGGAGAAACGATGTTGTAGAGCACCAGTCCCACTGCTGCAGTTGCTATCGTCGTGAGCAGGGTGTAGGTGATGGCGTGGCGGAATATCTTACCGGTATCTGCCTGGTTGCCCAAGGATGCCAGGGTTGTGATAACTGCCAAGGCTATGGTTGGTACTGCCAGAAGCTGAAATAAGCGGGTATAGACCGTGGCTATGAAGTTCATCAGACCATCCAGCCAGCTGATGCCGAATATCCCCAAGACGGCGCCTACTATCAAAGCGGCAATCCATAGTACCAGCTGCCGGGTTTGCTTATTCTTCACTCCTTTTTGCTTACTGCAGCCAGCATTGCTATCCGGCTGTCTATTTCTAATATTATTCATTGTTTCTACCATGATTTTAAACTATTATTTTCAAAAGGCAAAGGTATTATTTTTTTTCCTTGTCAACAATCCCACAAATATGGTATTTTGCAATCTCGTTATTTTTTTCGGGCTATTCCTTTGCTTGTATCATTATTTTTTGTAACTTTGCCGAAAGAAATTAAAAAGGCAGCAATATGAAATATCCTATCGGCATACAGAGTTTCGAACAAATCATAGAAGATGATTATGTTTATCTCGATAAGACGGCATTGGTCTATGACTTAGTGACTAATGGTAAAATATACTTTCTGAGTCGTCCTCGACGATTTGGAAAGTCGTTGCTCGTATCTACCTTGAAATGCTATTTCGAGGGTAAGAAGGAACTTTTTAAAGGGCTTGCCATCGACAAGCTGGAGAAGGAATGGAAGCAATATCCTGTGTTTCATCTTTCTTTTGGTGGTCAAAACTTTGTAGAGCCTTATGCGTTAGACAAAGTGTTGGAGGAGTTTGTTGCCATGGCAGAACGTATCTATGGGCGTGAGGAGTTGGCTGAGACTTTAGGGAGTCGCTTTAAGGCTGTGTTAGGGAATGCTCATAAGAAAACAGGAATGAGAGCTGTCGTACTCATTGATGAATATGACAAGCCTTTGCTTGATGTGATGGATATGGATATTTCTGTGCAGAATGAATATGGAAAGATGACTTTGGAGGATTATAATCGCAATCTGCTCAAAGGCGTATATTCTGTATTCAAGGAAGCTGATGATGACCTGCAGTTTGTCTTGCTCACAGGTGTCACCAAGTTCTCGCAGGTAAGCGTGTTCAGTGGTTTCAATCAGCCTAACGACATCAGTATGGACGAGCATTACGAGGCACTTTGTGGAATTACGGAAGATGAATTGTATTCTACCTTTGATGAACAAATCAAGGCGATGGCCGTGAGATACAAGACGACGGAGGAAGGGATGAAATACAAACTGAAGAGGAAGTTTGATGGTTATCACTTCAGTCCCAATATGCTTGATATCTATAATCCTTTCAGCATCTTGAATGCTTTAAGTAAGAAGATCCTGGCAGATTATTGGTTCCGCACCGGTTCGCCAACTTATCTGGTTCGCCTATTGTCTCATTTTGATGAGAACATCAATGAGATGGTGAACAGGTTTTATCCTACGAGTAGTTTTATCGACTACAAGGCAGATGTGGAAGCACCGTTGCCTATGATTTATCAGAGCGGTTATCTCACCATTAAAGATTGGAATATGGATACCGATTCCTATCTTCTGGATTTCCCGAATGATGAAGTGAGGAGCGGTTTCCTGACGTTGGTAGCTTCCAGTTATCTGAAGCCATCGAAGTCAACGGATGCCTGGATTATTCAGGTAGTAGATGTGATGTCGAAGGGAGATTGCCATCAGTTGGAGAATCTGATGACTTCCTTCTTTGCCAGCATTCCTTATAACCAGCGTCGTAAGGACGATGAACGCGAGAAGGAACGTTACTTCCAATACACCTTTTATCTCGTATTGAGAATGATCAGCTGCTTCACGGTCTTCATCGAAAAGCAGCAAAGCGAAGGTAGGGTAGATTGTGTGGTTGAGACTCCGAACTATATCTACATCTTCGAGTTCAAGCGTGATGGTTCGGCAGAGGAAGCTCTGAAGCAGATAGAGGATATGGGCTATGCCAGGGAATATGCAGCAGATGGCAGAAAGATTTATCAGATAGGCTGCAACTTCTCATCGAAGACGGGAACCATTGATGGGTGGAAAGTAAAGTAGGTAATCCGTAAGAATATCCCGAAGATGTAGTGATGTGGCGTTATTAAGAATAAGTTTTCTTTACATTAGCTTGCCTGAGATTCTCGTATTTTCAGACGCTTATTATTTCTTTGAGAATATCGCAAATATGAAGAAAAATAGAAACCTATTGATAATCAGGTATTTGTGATTTCTTGACAAGATGATGCCGTTGAGAAAAATCTATAGTTGTACGACTATAACCCCTATAGTTGTACAACCATAACTCTACAGTTGTACAACCATAGCATGTATAGTCGTACAACTGTAACTTTATAGTCGTACAACTATAGGTCTTTTTCTTAATATAGAGCAGAAAACAAGGATTTCCAGCCTCTCAATCCTCTTGTTTTTATCGCTAGATTCCAAACTTGTAGGTATATGAATTTAGGTAATAAATATTGACAGGAGGTTGGGTTGGTGTTAATACTCGTATGTTTACCATTCGAATTCGTTTTTGAAATCGGTCATCATTTCTAAAAAGCCAATAGCGTTGCCTGTTCTTGCATATTCTTCTTCATTCGCTAAGACATGATTCACCAACTCGTCATTATTGCATGATGCCATAAAAGGATATTCTTCGGATTCGTTATGAGCCTCTGTTGCATAATTGTGACGATAGACAACTGTTGGTTCTTTTGAGTTTGACATTATTTTAGTCATATTGTAATCCTCCTTATTTTTGGTTACTCTAATATGTTGCAAAATTACGATTAATATTTGAAAGTTCCAAAGTTTTAAAATGATATTTTGTGGGGAGATTTGCAAAATCATGGCAAAAAGTTTGGAAGATACCAGATATTTTCTTATATTTGCACTGTTAAAGATAGGTGTTATGAGAACAGTTCAAGATTATATAGCAATAATTAGGCAAAACAGTTCCAAGATTACTAAAGATTTTGGAATCAAGACCTTGCGCATTTTTGGTTCCGTATCACGAAATGAGCAAACAGAGCAAAGCGATTTGGATGTTTGTGTAGAAACAGAAACTCCTAATCCTTTTTTATTGGCCGACTTGAAAGAATTCTTAGAGAACTTGTTTAAGTGCTCAGTTGATGTAGTGCGTATTCACAAAAACATGAATCCTTTCTTTAAATCAAGAATTGAACGGGATGGAATCTATGCAATACGATAAAATAAAGATTTTCTCATTTTCTTTGGCGTTTAAGCTAGAAAGTAGTATCTTTGCAGTTGTAATTTGAACTAAAAAATGGAGGAATAAAGATATTGTTAGATGAGAAATTAAAAATAAAAACAAATGAGTTAAGTGCGAAGAACCATATGATGTGAGATAGTCAAGCATGGTTCTGGGAGAAGCGAGAGTGAACTCTCTTCCCTTCCTTGACTTCTAAAATTTAAAAATAATGAATAATGTCGAACTGTAGCCTTGGGTAAGCAAGAAACAGAGTAGGCATTAGAAAATATATTTATTATGGGATTAAGAATAAGAAAATCAATAAAAATAGCTCCAGGTGTTCGTTTGAACTTTGGAAAGAAGGGGATTAGCACATCTATCGGAAAACGTGGTGCAGGTATAACCATTGGCCCTACAGGTACAACAGCTCATGTAGGTATACCTGGTACGGGGATTTCCTATGTAAAGAAAGTTGGAACAACTAAAAAATCTGCAATGGAGAAACTGCAATCCACTGGTGAAAATGAAAAGCCTAAAAGAAATTATTCTTGCTTAGGTAGTTTCTTGGCATTCTCTGGTATAGTAATAGTTATGGCAATTCATTCTACATACACATGGACGGCATTAACTCTTTCTATATTGATTATTTGTGTGCTTTATATTTTCTTTGCAATCATAACTTATTTTTGTAATATTCTCAAAAAAAACATTACGATCGATACGAATTACACAAAAGAAGTACCCAAAACAATGGAGTCTACCACAACCCCGATTAATCCAAAAGAACCATTTACCCGTTATAAATATCCGTCTTTGAATCTACTCAAGAAATATGAGGTAAATTCCGATCACATAAATGAGGAGGAACAAAGAACTAACAAGAACCGTATCATCGAGGTGTTGGACAATTTTGGAATACAGATTAAAACTATTCATGCATCTGTAGGTCCTGCCATTACTCTCTACGAAATACAATTAGCAGATGGTATGCTTCTATCTAAGGTTAAAGAATTCGAGGATGATATTGCTATAAGCCTTTCTGCCTTCGGGACTCGTGTTATTGCTCCACTCCCTGGTAAAGAAACGTTTGGAATAGAAATTCCAAATTCTTATCCTGATGTTGTAAGCATTGAAAGTGTTCTTAACTCTTCTCAATTTAAAGACACTCGAATGGAACTTCCGTTGGCAATAGGAAAAAACATTGACGGAGAGGTATTTATGATAGATCTATCTCTGGCGCCACATTTGCTCATTGCAGGCTCTACATTGCAGAACGATTCTTTAGGATTGGATGCCATTATTTTCTCATTGCTCTATAAAAAACATCCCAACGAACTCAAGCTGGTACTCATTGATTTGGGTAAAGTTGAGTTAAATGTCTATTCGAGAATAACTAATAAGTTTATGGCAGTAATACCCGATGATGAGGCTATAGTCACTAATACCAAGAAAGCAATGCTAACTCTCAATAGCATCTGTCAAGTTGTGAATGACCGCAACAAGCTTTTTGAGAAGGCTGGGGCATACAATATAAAGGAGTATAATCAGATGTACATCAACCGTAGATTGCGACTCGTTGACGGACATGAGTATTTGCCTTACATAGTTGTGGTAATTAATGAGTTTAGTGACCTCATTATGACTTATGGAAAGAAGGCGGAAGACCTTATTGTTGATATTGCCAAGAAAGCTTGTACTGTGGGCATTCATATGGTAATAACTACTCGTCGTCCCTCTAAGAGTATTGTTACTGATGCTATTAAGGACAATATCCCTGGACGCATAGCATTTAGAATGAACTTAGGAAGTGACTCTCAAATTATTCTTGGGCATCCAGATGCCAATCGTCTTGTTGGACAAGGTGATATGTTCTGCATCAATAATAACGAACTTGTACGGGTACAATGTGCGTTTGTTAATACTGCTGAGATTGAAATAGTCAATGAATACATCAGTCAACAGCCTGGTCCTATCGAACCTTGGGAATTGCCAGAACCATCAACCGAAAAAGATGATAGGTTAAGCAATGTTACTATGGACGAGAACAGCCTTGACCCACTCTTTGAGGAAGCAGCATATGCCATCGTAAATTCGCAGCAAGGAAGCACCAGTATTATACAACGCAGGTTCTGCATCGGATACAACCGTGCAGGACGACTGATGGATAAGCTCGAAGCTGCAGGCATTGTTGGCGAGGCTCAGGGTAGCAAACCACGTGAGGTATATGTGCAAAGTATGGGCGAATTAAGGTTGAGATTAGCTAAATTTGTAAAGCAATCTCATAGTACTATTCGCCAAACGACTCCTGCAAATGGGCTATTGTCAGACAAAGAACGCACATCGGGAAGTCAAAGAATAGAAGCAAATCTACAAAAGAATGATTTCGGTAATAAATCTCATGGAAAAGAGGCTTTGCCTGCCTCTAATCCTTTGGATACATTAGAATCTTTGATTGGATTGGCTTCCGTAAAGGAAGAATTATCCTCTATGGTCAATTTTATAAAACTGAACAAAAAAAGAGCAGAACAAGGACTTCCAGTAACTCAAATTGCATATCATTGTGTGTTTACTGGGAATCCAGGGACTGGCAAAACAACTGTGGCAAGATTACTAGCTGGGGTATTCAAAGATTTAGGAGTGTTGGAAAAAGGCCAACTCATAGAGACAGATAGGTCTGGGCTTGTGGCAGAATATATAGGACAAACAGCTGTGAAAACAAACAAGATTATAGACAGCGCACTTGATGGAGTCCTGTTTATTGACGAAGCATACACTTTGGCTCAAGGTGGAAGTCAAGATTATGGCCACGAGGCTATTGCCACTTTGCTTAAACGCATGGAAGACAATAGAGATAGACTAATCGTAATTCTTGCTGGGTATGGTCCTGAAATGAAAACGTTTATAGAGTCGAACCCTGGGCTAAGGTCTCGTTTTAACAGATACATCAATTTCCCAGATTACACTCCTAATGAATTATTGGAAATCTTTCTAAAGTATCTCAGTAAACAACAATACGTATTGTCAGAATCGGCAATGGCTCAAACCGCAAATTTCCTAACAAAAGAAGTAGGTAAAGCTAAGAACGATTTTGGAAATGCTCGTTTTGTAAGAAACCTCTTTGAGAAGGCTATAACACAACAGGCAAATCGTTTGGCTAATATTGAAAGCTGCGATAAAGATATGCTTAAACGCATAGAGGAAGAAGATATTATAAAAAGTATACAACGAATATAATCTTATTAAACAGAAAAATCATGAACGGAGAGAAATTTAGAAATACATTCATCTCTATCAAGGGAATTTTAGGCTTGATAGAAGCCAAGGACATCGCCATCCCTGAAATACAACGTCCGTTTGTTTGGAAGAACAGTCAGGTGCGTGACCTAATAGATTCGCTCTACAAGGGTTATCCTACAGGGTACATTATCCTTTGGAAGAATCCTAACGTAAAGCTAAAGGACGGTACTATATCTTCTGGCAAGAAAGTAATCATAGATGGTCAACAACGCATTACTGCATTGATGACTGCCGTGGCGGCACAAAAGGTTTTTAACAATGAGTTCAAAGAGTGCCGTGTAAAGATAGCTTTTAATCCGTTTGCTGCACTTGACTATGCTAATGGTAATAGTGAAGCGGAAATTTTCGCAGTGCAAACACCAGCTCACTTAAAAAGCAAGTATTGGATTCCTGATATTTCTGAAATATTCAGTACTTCGTTTTCATCGTGGACTTTTATTCCAAAGTATATTGAGCAGAATCCCAACATGACAGGCGAGGACTTACAGGGAGTTCTGAACACCTTGAAAGGGATAGAGGCCATTCAGATGGGAGTGATAGAACTGTCTGAGAATCTTGATATAGACGTGGTGACTGACATCTTCATCCGCATCAACTCTAAAGGCTCAGCTCTCAGCCAAGGCGACTTTGTGATGTCAAAGATGGCTGCAGATGAGGCGCACAAGGGTAATACCTTGCGCAAAATCATTGATTATTTCAGTCATTTATCAGTTGTACCCACCTATTATAACTATATCAAGGAACATGATACAGAGTTTGCTGGAAGTGGCTATTTGGAAAAACTTGCTTGGCTTTCTACAGATACTGAGACAGTATATGATCCGACTTGTGATGATGTTATACGTGTCGCTTTCATGCATAAATTGAAGCGAGCCAAGTTGGCTGAACTTGTGCAGTTGCTTACGGGACGTGACTTTGAAACCCGAGATTTCAAAGAGGAGATTGTGGATGATACGTTCAAGCAAATGTATGAAGGTGTACTTAATGTAATCAGCCAGCACAACTTCACGCAGTTCATGCTAGCCATCAAGTCGGCTGGTTTTATATCAAGCAAGATGGTCACTTCAAATATGGCCCTTGATTTTGCCTATACCATACACCTATTGCTCCAAAAGTCAGATGTGCCTGTTGCTGAACGAAAACGCATAGTTCAGAAATGGTATGTGTTGTCTGCTCTAACCGGAAGATACAGCACTTCACCAGAGTCTGCTTTTGCAAGGGATTTGCGTCAGATAAGTGAGCGAGGAGTACCGACAATGCTTAAGGCTATGGAAGATGCCATCCTGTCTGAAAACTTTTGGACTGTGGCTTTGCCCCAAAATTTGAACTCCACGTCTACGACCAATCCTACTTATCTTGTGTATTTAGCTGCTCAGGTTTATTTCAATGATATTTCTTTGTTGTCTTCTAATATAACTGTGCGTGAGTTAATAAGTCTTGGTGGGGACGTACACCACATCTTCCCCAAGAAGTATCTTGTCAAGAACAATTACAGTAAGAACTTTTACAATCAGGAAGCCAACTATGCTTACCTTGACAGGCCTGTAAATGAATCGATAGGTATGCGAGCCCCAAAGGACTATTTCTCTTTGGCGTTGAAGCAGTGTGAAACCAAGCAAGCAAAATGTGGGTCTATTATTGATGATGTAGCTCTTAAGAAGAACCTTGTCGCAAATTGTATTCCCGAAAATGTTTGCGACTTAGACAGTGATTTGTATCCAGAGTTCCTTGAGCAGCGTCGCTTACTAATGGCACAGAAGATACGCAGCTATTACGAAAGTTTGTAATTGGCAAATCCGATAGGTAAAATCGGCACAGAGTAGAAGTTTAAACGACGAACTCAATTTCTTAGTGGCGATCTGTTAGTGTATGACATATGAAGTTTTTGGTCAGAGATATGTTTCCGATGAGGAGGTTTGCGTTATCCAACCGAATTGCTAATATTATCGGTCATATCAAAGATTCTGAAAATATTATTTGTCTTTCTAACCATTTCGGTGTCATTTTCTTCGTTATAAAACTAAGAGAATCTCAAAGCCGCAACCTATAGGATTTAATGGATTTTTGCTTGCAAAACGATAAAATGTACCAACGGGTTTTAATACTTTTAATGCAAGATATTTGCTTGAAAGTATTATTATTCGTACCTTTGCCTGCGTAATCAAAACATTCAATGATATGAAAAAGTACAAAGTCAAAGATGTTTTGCAGATGTTGAAGAAAGATGGTTGGTATTTGGCGAGAACCAAGGGTGACCATAGACAATTCTTAATAATGATTTTAAAATAGCACATTATGGAAAAGATTATTGTTAATGTTGCGTGGTGCGACAAGAATTTTGGCGGTTCTCTTGGTAGTAATGTACCAGGTGCGGTAGTTTTTACAGCACCAACCTTTGAAGCTTTGCAAAAGGAGGCAAAGGATAGTTTAGAGTTTCATGTTGAAGGTCTTGTGGAAAATGGAGAAGATGTTCCGGAATGGCTGAAGAATGGCGATTATGAGTTTGTGTATAACTATCAGGATGCAACTACTCTTTTGAAGGCATATTCTCCATACGTTTCTCTAGCGGCAATTAGTCGTGCTTCTGGAATAAACCAAAGTCTTTTATCACACTATGTGAATGGATTGAAGAAACCACGTGAGCAGCAGCGTAAACGTATTGTTGATGGTCTTCATAAAATAAGATCAGATTTACAATCGGTTATGTGTGTATGAATTTTGTAAAACGGATGTTTGGTGGAGATGTCTCCGTGCCTTGAATGATTCGTCTCCTTAAGTGAAAGAATACGTCTCTTTGGATGAAAGAATACGTTTCATTGGGTGAACGGATACGTCTTCTTGAGTGAAAGAAACCATCTTCTAGAGTACAAGGATATAACTTCTTGAAAGTTGTCACTAGGCTCGGCAGGTCTGCTGAGCCTAGTCAGCAAGTCTGCTCACTGCAGTCAGCAGGTCTTGCGAGCCTAGTGGGATGACCTGTGAAAAGTTGCAATCCAAGGCGAGATCTCCTGATGTTTTTTATGAGGATGCTTGCATTCTTCTTTTGAACTACCAAACGTAATTGCAACTATTTTTCTCCAATTTTCTGCATATTCTTGCAGAAAAGTAAGCAAAAATGATAAATTTGCAGCAAAAAGCAATAATTTTTGGGAATTTATGCTTGATATTGTAGAAAAAGTCTTAACTTTGCAGCGGATTTGAGAAAATAAGCAGTTTCCGGCTATCAGAAGATGAGAAATCATGAAGCTATCAGAAAATGAGGAATCATGAAGATGATAAGGAGGCTGGCTTTCTCTTCCACAGTTTACACTTATAACAACTTTATAAATTAAAAGATTCGATTATGAAAGTAGCAATTGTTGGTGCAAGTGGCGCAGTAGGACAGGAATTCCTGCGTATCCTTGCTGAGAGAAATTTCCCTATGGATGATTTGGTGTTGTTTGGTTCTGAGCGTTCTGCCGGACGAAAATACAACTTCAAGGGAAAGGACTATGAGGTCAAACTTTTGCAGCATAACGATGACTTTAAAGATGTCGATATTGCTTTCACATCTGCTGGTGGCGGCACTTCAGAGGAGTTTGCCGAGACTATCACCAAGTATGGTGCCGTGATGATTGATAACTCTAGCGCATTCCGTATGTGCGACGACGTGCCTCTGGTTGTACCTGAGGTAAATGCTGAGGATGCCCTGAACCGCCCTCGCAACATCATCGCCAACCCTAACTGTACCACCATCATGATGGTTGTAGTGTTGAAGCCTATCGATAACTTGAGCCATATCAAGAAGATTCATATCTCTTCTTACCAGAGTGCTTCAGGTGCTGGTGCTGCTGCCATGGCTGAACTTGAGCAGCAGTATAAGGATATCATCGAGACCGGTAAGACTGAGCATATCAATAAGTTCCCTCATCAGTTGGCATACAATGTCATCCCACAGATTGACAGGATGACTCCTAACGATTACACCAAGGAGGAAATGAAGATGTATAACGAGACTCGCAAGATTATGCACTCTGATGTTCGCACCAGTGCTACCTGCGTTCGCGTTTCTTCACTCCGTTCTCACTCAGAGAGTGTTTGGTTCGAGACTGAGAAGCCATTGGCAGTAGAGGACATCCGCAAGGCTTTGGAGGCTGCTCCAGGCGTAACTGTAAAGGATGATGCCCAGAACTACGTTTATCCAATGCCATTGGAGAGCGCCGGCAAGGACGATGTATATGTAGGTCGTATCCGCAAGGATCTGGCTGATGACAATGGTAACACATTGTGGTTGACTGGCGACCAGATTCGTAAGGGTGCTGCCCTGAACGCTGTTCAGATTGCTGAGTACTTGATTAAGGTGGGCAACGTAAAGTAAGCCATACCTTATTTATATAAAAGAATATGAGGAAGTTAAGGGATAATGAATTTTATCTCTTAACTTCTTTTCGTCTTTATACGATTCTGAATAGAAAAGTAATAATATGCTGGATAGATTCAAACAATTACTCGGTGAGATGAACCGGGGCATTTATGAGAAGGAGACGGAGATATCGCTCTCGCTCCTGGCTGCTCTGGCAGGTGAGAGTATCATCCTGCTGGGACCTCCGGGTGTGGCAAAGAGTATGGTGGCCAGACAGTTGAAGACGGCATTCAGGGAGGCTCAGAGCTTTGAGTATCTGATGTCGCGATTCTCTACACCCGATGAAATCTTCGGTCCGGTGAGCATTCAGAAACTGAAGACTTCGGATACTTACGAGCGTGCGGTGGAGGGTTATCTGCCTACAGCCGATGTGGTTTTCCTGGATGAAATCTGGAAGGCGGGACCTGCTATCCAGAACACGCTCCTTACAGTGATTAACGAGAAAATCTTCAGAAACGGCAATCGGGAAATGCATCTTCCTCTGAAGCTTCTCGTGGCGGCAAGTAATGAATTGCCGGCTAAGGGAGAAGGACTGGAGGCGCTCTGGGACCGATTCGTTATCAGAATAGAAAGCCGACCGATTAAGCTGGAGAAGAATTTCCGGGCGATGCTCTTGGAAGTGAAGAGTGAAGAACGAGGAGTGAAAAAACAAAGTTCGGTGGCCGAAGGAAAAGCGAATTCAAATGCTATTACTGCTGAGGAGTATGCAGAATGGACGGAGCGTATCGGTAAGATTGGCGTGAAAATCGAGGTGCTTGATGCAATTTCCGCTATCCGTAAATCTCTGAGAGCCGTGAATGTGGATGAGGCTGCCGAGCGCAGAAACATCTATGTGAGTGACCGAAGATGGAAGAATATTGTCCGCCTGCTTCGCACTTCAGCCTTTATGCAGGATAGGGAAGAGGTGGATATCTGCGATTTGCTGCCTATCTACCATTGTCTGTGGCAGGAACCGGAAGAGCGGGATGCTATCCGAAACATCGTGATTCGTGCCCTCTTTTCTCCTTTTGCAGATAAACTCGTGGAGATGAAGAATGCGCTTGCTGAGGATATTAAGTATCATCGTGTACGCAGGAATCCGGAGGATGGAAGGGATTACGAGGGAGAGATAGAAAACCTTTCGGATGGCTTGAGCTCGCTGGAAAGGCAGTTGGGCGAGAATCTCTTCGCATCTGCTGATGATAAGGCGGAAATATCGGCTTATCTCCGCGATTTCTATAAGGAGCTGGCGTTTACCCGTCAGGATACGATGAAACTTTATGAGGTTTAATCGCCTCCTATTACATTATTATAATATAGAAGACTCAAAACATGATGAACGAACAGAAAATATTGACTCCTGAGTTGGAGGCGCGTGTTCACCAGGCGGTGGATAACTTTATGCAGGGCTATGGCTGCTGCCAATCGGTAGTGGCTGCCTTTGCCGATTTATATGGTCTTGATGATGAGATGGCGAAGCGCATTGGTGCCGGCTTCGGTGGTGGAGTAGGCAGAATGAGAATGATGTGCGGTGCTGTTTCGGGCATCGTGGTGCTCGTTGGCTTGGATTGTGGACAGACCGAGGGGGATGACCGTGAGGGCAAGTCGGCATGCTATAAGGTGGTGCAGGATTTGCTCGCCAAATCGAAGGAGCAGAACGGCAGTATCATCTGTGCCGAAATCCTCGGCTTGAAGGGCCACGAGAAAGCGCAGTCCAGCTATGTGGCTTCGGCAAGAACGGCAGAATATTACAAGTCTCGCCCTTGCGCAGCCAAAGTAGAGAGTGCTGCAAGAATCTTCGCAGAATATCTGATGGAGAAAAAATAAGGATTTACTCCTATGAAATACCAGAATAACAAGGACTTGGCGGAGACACAGTATTACTTGAAGATGCTGGATGACTTCTGCAAGTCGGGACAGGTGAAGATTCCTGATCCGACAGGCACCGCCATGCCTTGGAATTTGAAGGAAGACCCGCTGAAGGATTATCTCATTCATCTCTTTACCCTGAAAGTAACCATAGAAGAAACTGGCGAAGAGGTGCAGAAATTCGTGCGACAGGTGGTGAACAGCAAAATCAAGAGCAAGGTTTTCTATGATAGCGTGGGAAAATTCATCGTGGAATGCGTCCATCACATGCGGTTCCAGCGCCAGCGTGCCTGGACCGAGAGTCATCGGGCTGATGATGTGCTCGATTGGGCTCCCTTCAAGCGGATGGATGAACAGGTGTGGTTCCCCTTGCTCGACCAGCTGGAACAGGAACATGCTGAAGATGGGTTCGATAAACCTTTCTTCCTCAAGCTGATGACTGGAGACGGGGCTTCGAAACCCGAAAACTGGGAAAGGCTGGTAAGAGACTGGAAGGTCTGCATCGACCATCAGGTATTGAACAAGCTGAAGGACTTCATCTCCCTGCGCCAGAACAACTTCGAAACAGGACTGGTGCGCATGATGGACCAGATAACCCGCAACATGAAGACGAAGGACGTTTCGGAGCAGCGCGCCGTACAAGCCTGGGAACTGATGACGAACGGATGGACTGAAACGGAGTTTGAACGCCGTCTGAACCAGGTGAAGATTCAGGACAAATATCCCGAAATCAAGGAAATTGTGGCGAAGATGGGACGAGTAGCCGATGCCAACGGCAAAGACCGGCTCACCATCGCATCGGGCGTAGAGATGAAGATGGAGCATTCAGCGGGTAGCGATATCGAGGGCATTACCGTGGGCGATGATCTCAACTCCCTTCTCCCCCTCGAACTGGCACAGTACAGCGATGAAGATATGGAGGGCCTCTTTATCTATAAGTATCGCACGCGAAGACTCCAGACCTTCCGTTATAAGAGCGAAATGTCGAAACCATCCCGCAAACTGGGCTTTACCCATGCCTCCCGCAAGGGGCCGATGATCGTCTGTCTGGACACCTCAGCCAGTATGTATGGCACGCCCGAAAGGATATCCTCTACACTCATCTCTCTGCTGGAAGAAACGGCAGAAGATCTGGAGCGAGACTGCTTCCTGATAGATTTCTCCGTCAGTACCCGTGCCATCGACCTGATGGCGAAGCGCAAGGCAGAGCGCCTGAAGAGAATAGGAATCACTATGATGGAATCAGCCGAAGCAGATGCAGCTCCGTCCGACGGAGATGGACAGGCGCATACCGGGCGAGGCATCCGGCGGCAGCCTACCACAACCCACCTTCCATTTATCGGAGGCGGAACATCGGCAAAGAAGATGATGACCCAGATGTTCGACCTTCTCGACAACGACGGACTCCATTACGTGAATGCCGATGTGCTTTGGATTACCGACTTCCTGATTCCAGATCCGCCACAGCAACTGTTGTCGAGATTCCGGGAATACAAGGAGACGGGTACCCGATTCTATGGCATCCGCATCGTGCGTGATGATGACAAGGAGCCGAACGCCTGGAAGGAGTACTTCAATCAGATTTATACCATCCGGTACCGCCCGCTGCGAAGATATTAAAGAAGATGTTAAGGCAGAAAAGGGGTATCAGATGATAATAGAGACATGTATGAAATGTATCAAGAACTTTATCATATGTTACATTTGGCGCAGAATTTCGGTTTTGCGCCATTTTTTTGAATTAAAAATTCCTTAAAACGCTTGGTGATACAAAATATATTTGTACCTTTGTGCTCGGAACAATGAATAATTGTCAGCCAAACAAATTTAGAAAAGAATCAATAAATATAAGCAATTTATACAAAAACTTAAGTAATAAACTAAAATTATGGTAAGCAACAACATTCCACAAGTAAAGCTCGGTATTATTGCCGTTAGCCGTGACTGTTTTCCAATCGCGCTTTCTACTCAGCGCCGTGAGAACATCGTAAAAGAGTACAAGGGTGAAATCTTCAACTGCCAGACTACAGTTGAGAACGAGAAAGATATGCTCAAGGCTTTGGGCGAAGTGAAAGAGCAGGGCTGCAACGCTTTGGTTGTATTCCTCGGTAACTTCGGTCCTGAGACTCCTGAGACTTTGATTGCAAAGAACTTCGATGGTCCTTGTATGTTTGTTGCAGCTGCAGAGGGTGACGGCGACATGATCAATGGTCGTGGCGACGCTTACTGCGGTATGCTCAACTGCTCTTACAACCTCGGCATGCGCCACTTGAAGGGTTACATCCCTGAGTATCCTGTAGGTACAGCAGAGGACGTAGCTAAGATGATTCAGGACTTCGTACCAGTAGCTCGCGTTATCATCGGTTTGAAGGGTTTGAAGATTATCACCTTCGGTCCACGTCCACAGGACTTCTTCGCTTGCAACGCTCCTATCAAGGGCTTGTACGAACTCGGTGTTGAGATTGAGGAGAACTCAGAGCTCGACCTTCTCGTAGCTTACAAGGAGCACGAGAACGACCCACGTATCGACGAGGTTTGCGCTGATATGGCCAAGGAGATGGGCGAAGGCTGCTACTATCCTGACCTCAGCCGCAGAATGGCACAGTTTGAGTTGACATTGCTCGACTGGGCAGAGGCTCACAAGGGTTCTCGCCAGTATGTAGCATTCGCAGACAAGTGCTGGCCTGCATTCCCAAGCCAGTTCGGTTTCGAGCCTTGCTATGTAAACAGCCGTCTCGTTAGCCGCGGCATTCCTGTAGCTTGCGAGGTAGATATCTATGGTGCGCTCTCTGAGTACATCGGTATGTGTGCTTCTGACGATACCGTTACATTGCTCGATATCAATAACTCTGTTCCTCAGTATATCTATGATGAGGACATCAAGGGCAAGTATGATTATAAGTTGACAGATACCTTCATGGGCTTCCACTGCGGTAACACTCCACAGTGCAAGATGTGCTCTAGCCGTAAGATTAAGTATCAGCTCATCCAGAACCGTTTGTTGGAGAATGGTGGTAAACCAGACTTCACCCGTGGTACTTTGGAGGGTGATATCGCAGCTTCTGACATCACATTCTACCGTCTGCAGTGCGATTCTGAGGGCAACCTCCGCAGCTACATCGCAGAGGGTGAGGTTCTCGATGTTCCTACCCGTTCATTCGGTGGTATCGGTATCTTCGCCATCAACGAGATGGGCCGCTTCTATCGTCACGTATTGATTCAGAAGGGTTATCCACACCACGGAGCCGTAGCATTCTCTCACGTAGGTAAGACCTTGTTCGAGGTATTCAAGTATCTCGGCATCAAGGATATCGCTTACAACCAGCCAGCTAGCCTGCCTTACCCAACAGAGAATCCTTGGAAGTAAATTGAGTGAAGAGAGAAGAGTGAAGAAATCATTAGCTCTTCTTTCTAAACTGAGTTCATAAAAGATAAGGGCGATTGCTTATCCCTTGCGTAGGGAATAGCAATCGCCCTTTTTATGTTTTCCTGGAAGGAGATTACCTGATGATAATCTCCTTTACGAATGGTTTGCTTATTTCGTATTTTCCAACGCTTCCTGTTTCTGCGGAATCACCACCGAAGCCCCGATGCTGATGAGCAGTACGAGGATGATGAATACCAGCGAACTGACAGCATCAATCTCGACGAAATCGTGGATGAGCATCTTCACACCGATGAACACCAGCAGCACACTCACACCCACCTTCAGATAGCGGAACTTATCTGCTATCGCTGCCAGCAGGAAGAAGAGGGCACGCAAGCCCAGGATGGCGAAGATATTCGAGAAGAACACCACGAACGGGTCGAGCGATACCGAGAATACGGCTGGGATGCTGTCGAAGGCGAAAATCAGGTCGCAGAACTCGATGAACACCACCGTCATCACCAGCGGACCCAGATGCAGGCGCTTCTGCATGAACTTCACCACCGGATGCTCCAGGGCATTGATCTCTTCCTTCTTGTTCCTGTTGAGGAACATCTTGGCACCGCTGTAAACCAGGAATCCTCCGAATACGAGCAATATCCAGGCGAACCGGCTGATGAGCGCAGCACCCGCGAAGATGAAGACGAAGCGCAGTACGATGGCTCCCAGAATACCCCAGTTCAGTACGTGCTGGTAATCTTTCTTGTCCACTCCGAACGAGGTGAAAATCATCATCATCACGAAGAGATTATCAACCGAGAGTGTTTTCTCTATCAGATAACCCGAGATGTAGGAGATAGTCATATAGTGCCGGTATTGCTGCAGACTCCCCTCATAGTCGTTCGGGTTCAGTTTGAGATGCGAAGCATAGCGCGAGGCTATCAGCTTCAGGTCGTCGAAGTTCTCGATGCCGTGCACCATGTCTCCATGAAAATAGATGAATACGGCGAAGGCGAGCGCGAGAATAATCCATACAGCCGTCCATGAACCGGCTTCCTTGATAGACACCACATGTGCCTTTCGGTCGATGACCAGCATGTCTAATACGAGTATGGCGGCGATGAAAATCACGAATCCCACCAAAAACATCGATTCAGTAAAAACATGTTCCATTTTTCTTTATCCTTAATCTATTTAGTATATACTATTGAATCTTAAAATCATTTCATCTGTTAGAAACGTGGGCGCAAAATTAGGAAAAATATCTGGAATAGCGAAGGTTCCTGTGCAAAACTTAATTGATTTTAACTTGAAAGGCAGGAATGTAACAGGTTTGTAATAATAGCGCTGTGAGAACCGGCAAAAAAGGCGTTTTAAAGATAAAAGGGTAAAAAGGTAAAAAAGTAAAAAGGTAAAAAGAGCCTAGCGGAATGTTAAGCTAGGGTGCTCTTTTTACCCTTTTACCTTTTAAAGGCTCTTTTACCTTTTCTTAGTCAGCACATAGTGCTTAGCCATGGCGCCTTCAGGCTCATTGCCCAGCGAATCGGTCATGATGAGACTGTTGGCATCCTTTACCTTATAGTAAGATGTCTCGCCGCTCGATGGACGAGTGATTTCTACCACGTTGTTAGCCAATACCTTGAAGATACCGCTCGCTTCGTCGTGACCATCCTTGCGCTCCAGATAGTCGGCTGAGTACTGGTAGGTGCTGTCAGCGTTGAGCGTCAAAACGGTCTTGATGCCCGGACAGTCGGCAGCAGGGAGAGTTCCCTCGTAGGTGCCGGCGATGGAATCGAGAATGACATCGTTGGAATTGAGCGAATCATTTTCAGCATAACTGAGGCTATCCTGGTCAGCCCCCTGGCTATTTGTCTTCTTGCCATTGCAGGAGACAACTGATAATGCAGCGATGACGGCTGCTGTCAAAACTAATTTCTTTTTCATACTATACTGCTTTTTAATTGTTACTTATTAACGGAATCTCTTCTCTTAGAGAGCACTTTCCCCGAGAAGGATTTCTCTTCGCAAAAATAGTGTTTTATTCTGTTATCCGCAAGTTTTACACAGAAAATTATAGAATATTATACTATTTTCTTAATTGATGATGATTGGCACAATCTCTTCTTCGCTAGGCCAATGAGGCAGATAGAAGAGCGGGCGAGGGGTGCCGCCCAAGCCCGTCCAGTCTATCTGTTTCACAAAGTCGAAATCGGGAGGACCGAAGTCGAAACTTCTGCCGTAGAGCACGATGGCGCCTCTGCCTTCATCTATCTTCCACAAACCGCCCCCGTAGGTGCATTGCTCGCCGGGTGACAGCATGTCACGGTGCAGGTAGACACGCCCGAACTTCAGTACTCCGTCTCTGTTGATAATGAATTTCTGAAACATCTCTATTTCTGGTTTATTCAATGAAATCTGTATTCCGATTGATTCAATGTAATGAGAGAATTATTTCTTCTTCCAAAACAGTTTGTCTATGAAATCATAGCGCTTCTCCATCTGGGCATCAGTTTTTACGACGGTATTCACGTCTATCTGAAGCACAGGGGCTACTGCCTTGCCGTTGGTGGATGGCCACTCAGGCAGACCCAGACCATTCGGATTGCCGGTCTTTACGAAATTGACGTAATACTGGCTGAAGATGTCGCTGATCATATAATCCTCCGGCTGCCATTTGAACACGTGGTTGGTTGGCAATGTACCCATCGCATACTCGATGTCGGCAGAATGAACGGCTCCCTTGTCCTGTGGCGCAGGAGCTGCATCTTCTTTGGCATCTACCACGCCACCTGCCAATGCAGCCACCTTACCCTTGATGGCCATTGCAGGACGAGGATGGCAATAGCGGTAGCGGTAAACAGGCTGTCCGCCGGTCAGCTTGTGCATGTTGCCCCACTTCCATGTAGAATAATCGAGGAAGATATCCGAAGCTAGGTTCACGCCCGGCTGCTCCAATACATCCTTATCGCTGTTGATGCCGTAGAGGCGGAAGAGTTCTTCGATGTTCTCTTCTCCAAATGTAGCCTTGGCACCCGCCTTCAGATTCTCGACGGTAGGTTGCTTGCCCATCAATACGGCTGCAGGAGTCATCTCCTGGTTGTTACCGCCAATGAGCAGAGGTACCTTGGTCTGCTCGCCTTTGGCAAAGACCTCTGCAGGCTGTTCTTTCATGAAATATCCGTCGATGTTATAGACCGGAACCGCTCTTACGCCCGCTAGCTTCATCAGTTCCTCGGCAGGGAGGGCACGAAGTTCGTTGAGGTTCTTCATTCCTACGTTCTTTTTCACCTTCTTTCCGGTTTCCTTACCCATCTTCTCGGCTATTTTCTGGGCAAGCTGCACTCCTTTCTCCTCGGCTTCCTTCTGTGTAGCCACCTTCTTGAATCCCATCACCGAACCACTGGAACCCATTGCCTGGGCAAAGAGTCCCTGACAGAGAGGGGAAGCCATCAGGGCGCTGACCGACATGGAACCTGCCGATTCGCCTACGATGGTGATGCGGTTAGGGTCGCCGCCGAAAGCCTCGATGTTATCCTTTACCCACTGGATGGCAGCCACCTGGTCCATGAATCCATAGTTGCCGGAACCCTTGTAGGATGTTTCCTTAGAGAGCTGTGGGTGGGCGAAGAATCCGAAGATGCCCTCACGATAGTTGGCTGTGATGGAGATGATGCCCTTGCGTGCCATCGCATCGCCCGCATATCGAGGTTCGCTTCCGCTACCCGCCATCAGTCCTCCGCCGTTGAAATAAATGAGTACCGGCAGATGCTCCTTCATGGTCTTTGCCGGTGTCCATATATTAAGGTAGAGGCAATCCTCGCTGTTGGTCTTCGTACCGAAGTTCATATCGCCGAAGAGAGGTTCCTGCATCGGGTTCGGTCCGAACTCTTTGGCCTCGCGAACGCCCTGCCATTTCTGTACAGGCTGCGGAGCCTTCCAGCGGAGATTTCCTACCGGAGGGGCAGCGAACGGAATACCCTTGAATACTGTGATGCCTGAGAGGTCTTTTCCTTCGAGGATACCTTCGGCAGTCGTAACCTGAGTCTGCGCCATCATTCCCATAGCAGGGAGCAGAAAGGCGATGGATAAGAGTAGTTTTTTCATATCGTAAATCTGTTAGTTTTGCAATAATACTGCAAATATAATCAAAATATCGTTACCTTGTCTTATTCAGTCCCATTTTTTAAATCTTTTTGTAAAAAGGCAATGCTTTCACTCTTCTTTCATTTCTTTGTAACACGAAAGTAACATCCTTTAAATACCTTTGCAGCGGTATAAAGTATTACAGTATTATCCGCAAAACTCCTTTCGGCAATTCGCTGACGATTGATTTGGCAAAGGCGGCGATAGACGGCGAGCAGTTGGGTGCAGATGAACTATATGGCAGCCGCGGAGACTCTGGTGTGCTCTTGGGAGAACATAGCTGTAGAAGTTTTGGATAGATATCAGCATTTAATTGACAGACAACAAAATAGATTAGCCATTTAATCGTTATATTACTATATATAATAAGGTATAGTTTTATTTTGAGAGTAATATGAAAAAATGGCATTTATGGTTGGCGGCTTCCATCGGACTGGTGGTCATCGTTGGAATGATGATTCGGGAGTTTGATGTGGAAGTTCTGAGCAGGATAGATTTGTCTCCCAGGTTCTTTCTGGGGGTAGTAATGGGCGTGTTGCTCTTTGCGGTCCAGAATCTGATGCTCACCCTCCGTTTCCGTCATCTCTGCCAGCGTAAGTTATCCGTTGCCGAGGCGTTCCGCATCAATGTGCTCTGCGAGTTTACTTCTGCCGTCACTCCTTCGGCGGTGGGGGGAAGTGGTTTGGCTTTTGTCTATCTCAATCGCGAGGGAGTTTCTATGGGCAGAAGTATCTTCACCATGTTTGCAGCCCTGCTGGCTGATGAGGCTTTTCTTGCCATCAGTTGCGTGTTGCTCTATTTCTGTGTTCCATCGCATCTCTTGTTCAGCTTGGCTGATGGAGTGGGGATTTCTGCGGATGCTACGAACGAATGGATTAAGGGCGGAGTGCAGGTTATCTTCATCGCCAGCACCCTTATCGTTGCTGTCTGGACGGCCATCCTCTACCTCTTGTTGTTGCATCGTCCTCAGATTCTGGGCTGGGTATTGAAGGGATGCTGCAAGATTCCTTTCCTTCGCAGATTCCTGCCCAAGGTAGAGAAGTTTTCCGAGGAGATGACGATGGCTTCGGAGGAGGCAAAGCTGGAGGGCGGAAGATTCTGGCTGCAGCTGATGGGTTATACTTCCCTGGCGTGGCTGTCGAGATTCGCCATCGTGGTAGCTATTCTCATTGCCTTCCATTGTCAGGGCAACATGCTGGTGGCTTGGTGCCGCCAATGGGTGATGTGGATGATTTCCATTCTGAGTCCTACGCCTGGCGGAAGTGGCGTGGCAGAGTTGATGTTCCGCCTTTATTATGCCGATTTCCTGCCCGATGCCTCAGTAGCCATCCTTGCCGCCATGCTCTGGCGCGCCATCTTCTATTACCCCTTCCTGGTAATGGGCACCCTGGTCTTGCCGAAATGGATTGCTAGAAACTGACATAGAGTCGGGCACTGAGCGCCGTGAAATCTCCATTGTCGTTTTTGATGTATTGGAACGATGGCTGAAGGGATATGGATTCCGTCAGCTGTCTTTTCCACGTTACTTCCAGCGAATATTCCGAACCTTGCTGGAAGCGGGCGTACTGACCTGACAGGCCGCACTCGTTCTTCTCGTCCTGATAGGCACCGCCCAGTTCTGCGTATCGGTAGCAGGCATTCTGATGACTGGTGTTCTCGGAATATTGCACCATGCACGAAATGTTCTTGTCGCCAGCCTTCCATACACTTTGCTCTCCGTAAATCCACCAGCCACAGGTTGTTTTGCCCTTGGATTCATCGGCAGAAACCATTTCGCCATCCTCGTTTATCGGATATTGACGGGTATGGACGGCAGCACCCGCAAAGTATTTCCCACCTTTATGTTCATACTCTAACTGTGACATATTGAAGATTCCATCCTTCTTCGGGCGAACCAGGAAAGGATTGTCGTGAGCTTTCCAACCATTATATCCTGCACCATTATACAGACTGTTTCTGAAAGTCCATCCTCCCTTGGTTACATCAAAGTAAAGGGTCAAGCCCGAATACGGATAGTTGGCTATCGGATAGCTGGAAGCAACGGTAGGGAAGATTCCCTCAGAACTGTTCTGGAAAAGTGCCGTAACATCAGAGGTAAAGAAATCCTCGTTCACGTTTCTCACACCTACAAACAGATGGCCCGAATTCCACTCGTGCATGTAGCCCAGCACGGCAAGCATGGCGAAGTTATTGTCTGCATCTATGTTCGAAAATCCCTGCCAGTCATCAATGATGTCATCGTTGGTCTTTGCCACATGCAGCGTAGCCGCCTCGAACGAATCCTTTCCTTTTCCTATCGGTACACTCAGTTCCAGTCTCAGCTGATTAATCAAATTGGTGTTCTTGTTCATGTCCCATTGCCATTCCGAAATATATTGTCCGTTAAAGCTCTGTGCATGAGCAAGGCAAATATTGATGCTGCTTAAAATAATAAAAATAATTCTCTTCATTTCTTTATGTTTTTGTATAATCTTCATATTTTGTATCATTTCTTGTTCATTTGCTCGCCACTCGCGAGCATCTCGCTAATTCATGCTGCAAAGGTACTTGATATTCCAAAATCCTGCAATACTTAATAGTTGGTATTTTTAATTCTTCTAAATAAAAGGACTTCCCTTCTTATCCCCATTTCTAGGTATTTTTATTTCTTCTAAATAGTTAGGGCTCCGTCTGCCCCCCCCTATTTTCAGGTAATCAGAGGGAATTAATAATAATAATTTTTAAAAACTTTGCCTTATTAGATATTATTCGTACCTTTGCATTGTTTTAAAAAGTTTAATCAGTTAGAAATCAGTTTAATCAATTAGAAAATGAAGAAGATATTAAATCCATATTTGAATAAGGAGGGTTACAACTGCGTTTGCTGTGCCCCCAACAATCCTGTAGGTTTGCATCTTGAGTTTTGGGAAGAGGGTGAGGATGTGCTTACCATCTGGAATCCCGGCGAGAATTACCAGGGCTGGATCAACACCCTGCATGGCGGAATCATCAGTATGCTGATGGATGAAGTGGCAGGCTGGGTTATCAACCGCAAACTGCAGACCACGGGTGTGACGATGCAGCTCAACGTGAAGTACAAGAAGCCTGTGATGACCACCGATTCGCAGATTACGGTGCGTGGTCACATCGCCAGTCAGCGCCGCAACATCGTCACCATCCACTTGACTCTGGAGAACTCTAAAGGCGAGGTTTGTGATGAGGGCGAAGCCATCTACTTCACCTTCGGTCCTGATAAAGCCAAAGAGATGGGGTTCGACTGCTGCAAGGTAGAAGGGGAGGCTATGGGGTGAAATCCATTTTCTTTCATTTTACGCCAATCTCAGTCTCAGCGAATTAAGCACTACGCTTACACTTGAGAAGGCCATCAGGGCACTTGCCCACATTGGGGTTATCTGGAAATCAATGCCGAAGATATGAAGGGCTCCGGCAGCCAACGGGATGCAGATGATGTTGTAGATGAACGCCCAGAACAGATTCTGCCAAATCATGTGAACCGTCTTCTGGCTCAGTTTTACGGCTTCCGAAATCGCCAGAAGGTCGTCGCTCATCAGCGTAATCTGCGCCACATCCATCGCCACATCCGTTCCCTTTCCTATCGCCATGCTCACGTTGGCAAGGGCCAAAGCCTGGGTGTCGTTGATTCCGTCGCCCACCATTGCTACCTGCTTACCTTCGTCCTGAAGTTTCTTTACCAATGCCTGCTTGTCGCCAGGTAGCACCTTGCTCTGGTAATGCTTGATGCCGGCTTTCTCTGCCCAGTAGTGAGCCGCTTCCTCCTTGTCGCCACTCATCATATAGACCTCTATTCCCCTTTCCTGCAACAGCTTCATTGCTTCCTGGGCATGAGGCTTGAGGGTCTCTCTCGTCTCCAGATCCAAATCCTCCTGCTTGGTGAAATCGATGTTCTGGTTAGGAATGGTGAGAGTGCCGGTCTTGTCGATGACGAGGGCGTTGATCTTGTGGAGATTCTCCAGCGCCGACGCATCCTTGATGAGAATCTGCTTCTGCGCCGCCTTGCCGATGCCTACCATCAGGGCGGTAGGAGTGGCTAAGCCCATGGCGCAAGGACAGGCGATGACCAATACGGCTACGGCTGAAAGAATGGCCTGAGGAAGAGCTGTGTTGCCGCCTATCAGCCACCATGTTAAAAAGGTGATGAGGGCGATGGCTGCCACGGCTGGAACGAAGATCAGTGCCGCCTTATCCACGATGCGCTGCACGGGTGCCTTACTGCCCTGCGCCTCCTGAACCATGCGGATGATGTGTGCCAGGGCGGTGTTCTCGCCAATCTGCTTGGCTCTCATGCGGAGCTTTCCCTGACTCGGAATGGTGCCAGCCAGCACGTTGTCGCCTGCCTTTTTCATCGCCGGAGTCGGTTCGCCGCTAATCATCGCTTCATCTACATAGGCAGCATCGGGAGTCATGAAACTCTCTGCCTGGGTAACCACGCCATCCACCGGAATCTTCTCGCCGGCTCTTACCTCTATCATGTCGCCTATCTGAATGGTGGAAATCGGCACTTCCTCCATCTTGTAGTCGTTGGTGCCTTCTATCTTCTCGTAAGTCACCAGTCGGGCAGTTTTCGGCTGCATTCCCATCAGTTGTCGGATGCTGCTCGCCGTATTGTCTTTCGCTTTTTCTTCCAGGCATCTTCCGGTCAGCACGAAGGTGATGATCATCACGGAAGCATCGAAATAAGTGTGCCATTCTATGCCTCTTGCTCCCCATACCATTTCTCCGAAGAAGGTGTTGAAGGTGCTGAAGAGGAAGGCGATAAGGGTGCTGAGCGCCACGAGTGAATCCATGTTTGCCGTATGATGCAAGAGCTGCTTCCAGGCGGAAACATAAAACTGTTTGCCGCAGTAGAGCAGGTTGGCGAGTGCCAGGAGCAGACAAATCTGGTTGGCGAAGGAACTGGTATGATGAGCCGAGGCTACGCCATCTGAAATCATATTCTTTTCCATGCCCAGTGAAATCCATCCCATGGAGAAACTCATGGTCAGGATGGCGAAGAGCCAGGAAGCGAGGGTTCGGCGGCGCAGGAGGGTGAACTCACGGCGGTTGATTTCCTCCACGCTTCTGTCGTTTTCGATAACGAGATCGTAGCCGGCGTTGCTGATTTCCCGTTTCATATCTTCCAGAGAGATAATGTCGGGGTCATAATCTACCAGGGCAGTTCGGCTCGCCAGGGAAACCGAGGCAGAGTTGATGCCTTCTAGCGACTGCAGCTTCTTTTCAACATTGGCAGAGCATACGCTGCAAGCCATGCCTATTACAGGAATTGTTTTCTTCATCTGTTTCTTATATTAATATTCTGAAATCTATAAGCAGAAGTTTTCATGTCTGCTTTTCTGCCTGCAAAATTACATATTAATTATGGAAGAAAAAAGATTTATGGTAAAAAACTTTTGGCTGCTCCATGAAAATCATGATAATAAGGTAGATGAAAATGCGATGTTTCAGGTAAGGACACAAAAAAAGGCAGGTTCCAAATTGCTTTGGAATCTGCCTCCATCATTTATGGGAGATGATTATTTGACTTCGATGTTCTTTGTTGTCTTAGCCTCCTCCTTAGGAGTAAGCTTTGGAATCTCGACCTCGAGTATACCATCAGCTACCTTTGCTGAAATCTTCTCACGATCAGCATCCTCAGGCAGCGTATAACACTGCTGGTAGTTGCTGTAAGAGAATTCGCGGCGCAGATAGTGCTCGTGCTTGTCTTCATCCTTGTGTTCCATCTTGTTCTCGATGGCGATGTTCAGATTACCATCGTTATCGATGTTTACACGAACCCACTCTTTCTTCAAACCAGGAGCTGCAGCCTCCATGATGTAATTCTTATCTGTCTCCTTGATGTTAATGGCAGGAGCAGTAGCATTCATACGTGACATTACTTCGGTATTGAATAAAGTATCATCAAAGAAGTTACTCAACCAATCTGAATCATTATTTCTACGTGCTAACAACATAATTAAAACCTCCAAATTTTATTTTACTCGTCCTCTCGGTTCCTTACGGCTCCGTCGGGATTTCTGCTTGTTAATATTCTTGTTATTTTTTTGCTTTCGCCTCGAAACTCCGTCATTCTTCCGAACTCCTTTATCTTTTAGCTTCAGCTTTCACTCTCTGTTTTTGCAACTTATGTGCCAGCGGACTGAAAGTGGTAATGTTGGCACGAAAGGATAAATATTTTAAACTTTTCTGCCAGATGATGCGGTTATCTCAACAAAAAAGTGTAACTTTGTCACCAACTTAAAAATCAAAGCATAAATCGAATAAATAATATAAGTTCAATGAAGAAACAACTATTTTTTATGGCGATGCTGATGGCGATGTCGCTTTCTGCCAGCGCACAGCAGCAGGTAACCATCAGTCTGCCTCGCCAGAGTTTCGAGGGTTGGGATTCCCAGACCAATACCATGCGTGTGGTTCCCGGCAAATATCAGATCTTTGTAGGTGGTTCTAGTGCTGAGGCTGCGAAGAATGTGATAGAAGTGAAAGTGAAATAAAATAGTGATATAAAAAGAGAAAGCTCGTTAAGATTTTGAACGTCTTGGCGAGCTTTTCTTCTGTCTTAACTCTTAAGCCTGCGTTTTTTTTGAAGTTTTTTCAAGGAAATGGACTTTGAATCACTCTTTTTTATTATATTTGCAATCGAAAATCGATTTGAACCTTGACTAAACGATGAAATAGTTATGGAACAGAAGTTAAAAACCATATTTTATGCGATGGGTGCGATGATTCTTGCACCCCAAACCCTCTGTGCTCAGTCTGTGAACATCGAAGGCTTAGATTCCTTGCGCTTATCAGGTTCGGTGAGTGTAGTGGAGCCTGAACTTCTGAAGAAGGGTGTACTCAATAATGCCCTGGATGCCTTGAGCGGACAGACGGCAGGTGTTAACGTCACTACCAATGGTCTTGACCGTATTGCTATGTTGAACTCCGTCCGGGTTCGCGGTACAACTTCTATCATGGGCGGCAATGATCCTTTGGTGATTATTGATGGTGTTACTTCTGATGTGGCGACGCTTGCTACAATCTATCCCGCCGATATCGAGAGCTTTACAGTACTGAAGAATGCCAGCGAAACGGCACTCTATGGTTCCCGTGGTGCTTCGGGCGTTATCCAGGTAAAGACCAAGAAGGGTACGGGTAAGGGATTTCAGATTTCTTACGAGGGAAACTATGGTATAGAGGCGATGTATAAAAGTATGGAGATGCTCAATGCCGCCGAATACATTGCTGCTGCACAGAAGTATGGGCTGGAGTATAACAATAAGGGATATGATACCAATTTCCGCAAGGCGATTACCCGAACCGGAAATATTCAGAACCATTATCTGGCCTTCAGCGGTGGCACTCCGCAGAGCAACTACCGCGCTTCTTTTGGCTATATCGATCATAACACGATTATTCGGAGCAAGGGCTATCGTAATCTGGTGGCTAAGATTGATGTCACCCAGAAGGCGTTTGGCGATAAACTGACGGGAGATTTCGGCGTGTTCGGTTCGTCTTTCAAAAACAATGATATCTTCGACAGTCAGATGCTTTTCTATTCTGCCGATGCCATGAATCCTACTTATCCTTATGATAAGCTGAACGGCAGTTGGGTGAAGAATGGGGCTGCATCTCAGGTGAATCCTCCTGGCGCCTTGCTCAAGGAGCGTAATGATACGAAGAACATGAACTTCAATGCTCATCTGAAGTTGAACTATGATATGACAAATTCTCTGAGTGTTTCTGCCTTCGGAGCATACAGTTATGCTTCCAACGAGAACAACCAGTTCTGTCCTACCTGGGTTTGGGCGCAGGGCAATCTCTATCGTGGGGAGTTCAAGAGCGAGGACTGGCTTGCCAATGTATCGTTTAACTATCAGCATTCGTGGGGAATCCACAATCTGAAGGCAATGGTGGGTGCAGAATATCAGAAGGATATCCGAACGGGATTCTGGACTTCTGCGAAGGGAATCACCAACAACGACATGTATTACCATAATATAGGTGCCGCTGCATCACGGCCTTTCGGTGGGACAGACAGTAATTACGAAGATCCGACCCTGGCTTCTGTGATGGGCAATGTCGACTACACCTTATATAATAAGTATAGTCTTTCGGTTTCCATGCGTGGCGATGGTTCTTCGATGGTGGGCAATGACCATACCTGGGGTTTCTTCCCATCCGTCTCTCTTTCCTGGGATATGAAGCAGGAGAAATGGCTCCGTTCTCTCAAGGAAATTACCATGCTGAAACTGCGTACGGGCTATGGACGCTCAGGTAATCTTGGCGGAATATCTTCTTATACCACTTTGAATACGGTGCGGCAGAATGGTATTGTTTCGGTGAACAGTTCTCCTACGGTTACGATGGGAATGATTAGCAATAACAATCCTGATCTGAAGTGGGAAACCCGCGCTACCTGGAATATCGGAGCTGATTTGGGAGTGTGGAACAACCGGCTGGTTCTGACGGCAGAATATTACTATTCCAAGACCACCGACATGCTCTATGCCTATGATGTGCCGGTTCCGCCTTTTGCCTATGATAAACTGTTGGCAAACCTGGGTTCTATGAGCAACCAGGGTTTGGAGGTCGGCGTTTCCTTCACTCCTATCCAGAAGAAGGACATGGAACTGAATATCAATATGAATCTCTCCTGGCAGAAGAACAAACTCCTCTCGCTGAGTGGTGAATATGACGGAATGCAGATGTCGGCAGCCGATATTACTGCGATGGGTGCCTTGTCGGGTGCCGGTCAGCATGGTGGTTACAACAATGTGGTCTATCAGATAGTTGGTCAGCCTTTGGGGGTATTCTATCTTCCGCATTGCAAGGGAATTATAGAAGATGGAAATGGGCATTACCGTTATGATATCGAAGATTTGGATAAGAACGGAACCGTAGATTTGAGTGATGGCGGTGACAGATATATTGCCGGTCAGGCTACTCCTAAAGTAACGTTGGGTTCCAATATCAGTTTCCGTTATCGCGACTGGTATCTTTCATTGCAGATGAACGGAGCCTTCGGACATAAGATATTCAATGGTACGGGCTTAGCCTACACCAATATGTCGAGTTTCCCGGATTATAATGTGCTGAAGGGAGCTCCTGAGAAGAATATCGTTGACCAGAATGTTTCTGATTATTGGCTGGAGAAGGGCGATTATCTCAACTTAGAGAATCTCACGCTGGGCTATGATATCCCTATCCGAAAGGGCGTGGTGCAGTCGCTCAGAGTTTCGGCGAGTGTCAACAATCTTGCCACCATCAGCAGTTACAGCGGCTTGACTCCGATGATTAACAGCTACGTGGTGAACAGTACGATGGGTATTGATGATAAGCGGACTTATCCTGTTTACAGAACCTTCTCATTGGGTTTAAGTGTTCAATTCTAAAATCAGAAAGTTATGAAACGATATAGATTTTTATTTCTGCTGCTGGCGGCATTGTCTATGACATCCTGCCTGGACGAACATCCTAAGGATCAGTTGGACGAGGATGCCATCTATGGCTCTGCATCTGATATTTATATCAATGCCGTGGCTTCTCTTTATAATTATATAGGTGGAACTAACGAGAGTGAGGGCATCCAGGGCACCTGCCGTGGCATTTACGATTATAATACGCTGACCACCGATGAGGCGATGATTCCGATTCGAGGCGGCGACTGGTATGATGGTGGCCTCTGGAATGCCATGTACCAGCATCGGTGGAGTGCCGATGACCAGTCTCTTTATGATACGTGGAAGTACCTTTATAAGGTTATCGTGCTGGCTAATAAGTCTTTGGATATTATCAGCAACAAGTCGGCCCTGCTTTCTGCCGCACAGCAGGAGGAATATCGGGCTGAGATAAGAGCCATCCGGGCTATGTTCTATTACTATGCTATGGACATGTTCGGTCGGGTTCCATTGGTCCTTTCCAGTGCTGAACAGCTCCATTCCAGCCTGTTCCAAGGTCAGACAGATCGCAGTTCTATCTTCCAGTTTGTCTTTCAGGAGTTGCAGCAGGTATTGCCTTCACTTCCCGACCAGCACAGCAATAAGGAAGGCAATTATTATGGTCGCATCACCCAGCCGGTAGTCAACTTTCTGTTGGCGAAGTTGGCTTTGAATGCAGAAATCTATATGTATGATGACTGGACCCAGGGTTATGCGAGCCGTCCGAAGGGAAGTGTCATTCATTTCTCTGTGCCGGCTTCTGATGCCTCTTTGCGCAATGGCGATAAGGTGGACTGCAGAAAGTTGAATGCCTGGGAAACCTGCATTTATTATTGTGATAAACTGGAAAAAGAAGGCTATGACCTGGAGTCGGATGATTCATTCAATTTCTCTACGCATAATGAGACATCGAAGGAGAATATCTTCACGATTCCGATGGATAAGAATATCTATACCAACCAGTTCCATTATCTCTTCCGCTCTTACCATTATACGCATGGCGGTGTCTTGGGATGGGGAAGTGAGAATGGTACCTGTGCCACGATTTCTACGATGAAAGCCAATCATTATGGCGAGGCTGATGAAGATGCCCGTTGCAAGATGAACTTTGTGGCGGGAGTGGTAAAGGTAGATGGTCATGAACTGCTGATGGATAATGGAAAGCCGTTGGAGTATCAGCCTTTTGAAGTGGCTCAAAACCTGACCAACAGTAAGTTTGTCAAGACGGCTGGAGCGAGAATGGCGAAGTATGAGGTGGATAGAACCTCTTATATGGACGGCAAGTTGCAGAGTAACGACATAGTTCTTTTCCGCTATGCAGATGCTTTATTGATGAAGGCAGAGGCAAAGGTGCGAAACGGAGAGAATGGCGATGAGGAGTTGCATAGGATTCGTGCCCGTGTGGGAATGCCTGACCGTAAGGCTACGCTCGATAACATTCTGGAAGAGCGGTTGCTGGAGTTGGTATGGGAAGGATGGCGTCGTCAGGATCTCATCCGTTTCGGCAAATTCACCGGTGCCTACGATCTCCGTACGCCTCTTCAGGGTGAATCCTCCGGCTACACCACCGTCTTCCCGATACCTCAGAAATGCATCGATTTAAATTCTGAATTGGTACAGAATAAGGGATATGTCAATATTTTGAAGTAAAGAAACTTGAATAGAGTATATGAAAAGAGAAAAGCTCGTCAGGACTTTGAGGGTCTTGGTGAGCTTTTCTCGTTTTTATTTCCCGAATCTGGAAGTATCTACTTCTTCATGCTGCTTGCCCTTGTAGCCGCCGAAACGATAGGTGAGGGAGAGACCTATGATTCTGCCAAAGTACCTGTCCGCTTCCTATCCATCAACAAGCGCATCGAATGCCTCTTTGAAGTATTTGTCGAACCACTCGGCTGGGTGATCTGTTATCTGATGCTTGCCTGATTTCTCGATGTGAATGGCAACAATGTCGCCAAAATCGGAAGTGCCATCAATGAAAAGAATGTTTTCAAAAAGTGGTAGAGAGGCTTTTACTCGTTTGATGCCTTCCGTGAAGTTATATTCTATCACGTCTTGGTTTACATTATGACCGCCCATTGTGTATCTTTGGATAACACGAGATAGAGAATCTTCTTTCGAGGATAAGCCGAAAAAGATGAGGCTGATTTTATAACCTGCATCTTTAAAATCCTGAACAAGATTGACTGGCAAATCTGTAGAGAAGTTCGTTTCGAAAGCAAAATTCTTGTTTTGTGAAATGGCTTCTTCTTTTTCTTTCATCAATGAAGAGATAACAGTTCCATCTATCCATCGCTCTATCCAATCAGGATGTTCGTTTCGAAGAGACATTGCTAGAAGGTCTCCGTCAAAAGCTTTTACTGTAGAATAAAATATTCCAAGCCTACTTTTGCTAGCTCCATTTGGACCGGCTATAATTGTAAATTCAGGTCTTCTTTTCATAATCTTAATAGAAAAAGAGGTGTTACGAAGTAATTAATGGAGTAAGTAACTCATTTTCCCCTTTCCTGGAGCTGCAACTTGTTTTATGATAGTATATTCGCGTGTCGCAAAATCAAGAGTTGCTTCTACATCGCTTCCATCAGGATTAGCAAGATAGGTTTTTCCGTTTTCAAAATACGGCACGGAAATGCCCTTCGCCCACGCTTCCAGGTAGATTCGTTCCACCTCATCGTGTACGGCATTGTTGATTTCCCGAATCGTCTTGCCATTCGAGAGTCGCCAACCTTCTATTTCTTCATATTTGCACATAAGCCTTTAACCTTTAGAAAACCTTTGAAAAATCTACTGCAAAAATACGAGGAATCTTTTTAATAGCCAAATGTTTTAACCTCTTTTTTCTATCAGCTCTTATCAGAAGCATCTGTTTTTGAAAGTTTTTCCCAAAAAGGTTTGTGGTTTCAGGAATAATGGCTAATTTTGCGGGCTGAAAGGAAAATCGCTTGATAGGCGATGATTCTTGGAATGATATAATATAAATAGGATATGGATAGGAAAAATGATGGCCTCAGACTGATGGATGGGGCTGGATATAAGAAGATAATAATTGTTTGCGACTCTTATAAGGGCTGCCTTTCGAGCAGAGAGGTAAATGAGGCGATTGCTTCGGGAATAAAGGAATGGAATGCGGATGATGCTTCTCCCGAAATCATTACCCTGGAAATGAGTGATGGGGGAGAGGGTATGCTCGATGCTTTCCTCTCGGCGATGAAGGGAGAGCGAGTGAAGATTCATGCCCATGATGCGCTGATGAGATGGATTGAGGCGGAATACGGAATCGTGGATGATACGGCGATTATCGAGATTGCGCAGACCGCAGGACTGGCTCTGATTGAGCCTGAACAGCGCAACCCGATGAAGGCTACTTCCTGGGGCGTGGGCGAGATGATAATGAATGCTTATCGCCGGGGCGTGCGACGTTTCATCGTGGGCTTGGGTGGCAGCGCCACATCCGATTGCGGCATCGGAATGCTCAAGGCGATGGGCGACGACTGGAAGAAGATTCGCCGGGAATGCAGTTTTGTGCTGGCTTCGGATGTTACCAATCCGCTCAGTGGCGAAAACGGGGCGGCTCACGTCTTTGCGCCTCAGAAGGGAGCTGATGCTAAGATGGTGCAGATGTTGGATGATAGAGCGAGTAAGTTTGCCGAGGTAAGTGCCAAGCATTTCGGATATGATAGGAGTGCGGCTCCTGGGGCTGGTGCGGCTGGAGGACTGGGTTATGCTTTCCTGCAATATTTCAATGCTGAGGCTCGTCCAGGGGCTGAACTGCTTTTAGAGAAAATAGAGGTTGATGCGCTCATTCTAGATGCAGATCTCGTGATTACGGGCGAGGGACGTAGCGACCGCCAGACCTTGATGGGGAAACTGCCGCAAAGAATTCTTGAGCATGTTACCAATCAGAAAATATGGCTAGTATCGGGCGGAGTTAGCGATAGAAAGGCTATGCTGGATGCAGGATTTGATAGAGTTGTTCAGGTTACTCCTGAAGAAATGCCATTGGATGAGGCGATGAAGCCAGAAGTGGCTCGTAATAATATAATAAAGGCAATTCGTGAGCAATTTGCTTTGTAGTTTCAGCTATTATCTGTACCTTTGTGACCGTTTTCAAATAAGGTAAGAATAATGAAGTATATAATTTTTGATTTTGATGGAACCATCGGCGATTCGCAGAGTCTCATAGTGAAGACCCTGCAGGATACGATGCGTGCAAGAAAGCTGGAGGTGAAATCGGAGGAGGCTTGTGCCAAGACCATCGGTCTTCGATTGGATGAGGCCTTCGTTTCGCTCTTCGGAATGAGTGCTGAGGAGGGAATGGAATGCGCAGCAACCTATCGCGAGATTTTCCTGGAGAACAAGAAGACGATGATCGTGCAGCCCTTCCCTCATGTGATAGAAACCCTGAGAGAGTTGCATCGCTGTGGGTTTGTATTGGGTATGGCCAGCAGTCGAAACCATTGCTCGCTGGATGGATACGTGTATCAGATGCAGCTGGAGGATATATTCTCTTCCATTGTTGCAGGCGATGATGTGGAGCATGCGAAGCCGGCACCCGATATGGTCTTCAAGGCATTGAAGGAGATGAAGGGAACGGCAGATGAAACCCTCGTGGTGGGCGATATGAACTTCGATGTAGATATGGCGCATCATGCCGGCTGCAAGGCCTGTGCCGTGACTTATGGCAACGGAACCCGCCAGCAGCTCGCCTCTGCCGAATGGATCATCAATGATTTCGCAGAACTCCTGGAAATCGTAAAAGAATAAACTGAACTCTGAATAAAAAGATAATTTTATCCTTGCTGGAATAAAAAAGCGGATAAAGTTATCTTTTTATTCATTTTTTTATAGTAACTTTGCACCCGCAATTGGTTTGCTGCCACCTTCTGCCGCCTCAGGCAGGATGAGTGCGTAGTGATTAAAAGGGAATCGGGTGAGAAGCCCGGACAGTCCCGCTGCTGTAAGCGTCTTATTGCGGCAAGCAATATGGTCACTGACATTTTTTCGGGAAGACCGCTTGCCATGAGTTTTGCATCTTTTTATGTTTACATAGAGTGAGATGCGGGGAGGACGCAAGTCAGAAGACCTGCCGTTGCCATCGGAAACAATATGATGAAAGAGTGTCTTTAGGATAAGAGATTCCGATGATTCTATCCAACCCCGTGGGATGGGTTCGTGATGGAGACACAGATAATAATATAAAAGATAGAATGAATGAAGGCATTGAGGATATTTTGTCTCGGTGGCTTGCTACTGTTGTATGCACAAGTGGGTATGGGGCAAGATACCATTCGTACCGAGCACTTGCAGGAAGTAAAAGTGAATGCTCGGCAGCACCGGATACTTACGAGCACATCGCCTCTCCAGCTTTTGGACAAGGGGGATATGTTGAGGCTCGGAGTTACGGATATGGCCGACGCTTTGCACCGCATGCCAGGTATCAATCTGCGCGACTATGGTGGGGCTGGAGGAATGAAGACGGTAGCTGTGCGTGGATTCGGAGCGGGACATACGGGAGTGAGTTACGATGGTGTGCTGCTCAGCGAATGTCAGGGCGGCGAAATTGATGTGTCCCGTTATTCGCTCGACCAAGTGCAGACTTTGCGACTCACCATTGGCGACAACGACGACATCTTCATCTCGGCCCGGCAAGCCTCGGTGGCAGCTTTGCTTGCCATCGAGACCATGAGCGAGATTCCCATCGACAAGCAGCCTCACCTCTCTACTCAGTTGCAGGTGGGGTCCTTCGGATATCTCTCGCCTTATCTGCGCTATGTGCAGAGGTTGTCTGATAGGTTCACTCTCCAGGCGATGGGTGAGTACACCTATGCCGAAAACGACTATCCCTTCATCTTGCACAACGGTAAATATACCACCCATGAGCGGCGAACCAACAGCCGGATGAACTCGGGGCATGGCGAACTGAATATGCACTGGATGATGGGCAGACGAGCCGATGGCACGAGCCGGAACCAATTGTGGGCAAAGCTCTACTATTATGACAACGACCGGCAGTTGCCTGGCATCGTGAGATATTATACCAATGTAGCAGCCGAACAGTTGCACGACCGCAACGCCTTTGCTCAGGCTAGGTGGCAAGCCAGAAGTCTCGATGACCGTTGGATGCTGAAGGTGCAAGCCAAGATGAACTGGGCGAGCTCTGCCTATCAGGACACGCTCGTGGCAAATCGGCGCAATGATGCTACCTACTGGCAGAGGGAATATTATACTTCGGCAGCACTGATGTGGATGCCGGATGATGGTTGGGCGCTGGATTACTCTGCCGACTGGATGATGAACTCGCTCAACAGCACCCTTGCCACCGATCTGCGCCCTCACCGACATGGCATCCTGCAGTCGCTCTCCGTCCGATATGCGAAGGGAAGATGGGTAGCTCTTGCCAGAATGCTAGCTTCGGTTTACCTCAACAGTGTGGGGCGCAAGATAGAGACTCAGCAAGGCAGCGCCAATCCTACCAAAGCAGGACAGGCAGCAAAGGATGCACGCCGGCTTTCGCCATCGCTTTCGCTTTCTTATCGGCTCTTGGGGAATGGTACTGCCAGCGATGAGCTTTATCTCAGGGCTTCGTACAAGGATATCTTCCGGGTTCCTACTTTCAACGAGAACTATTTCTTCCATTATGGAAGTTCAAATCTGAAGCCTGAGAAAACCCGACAGTTGAATGTCGGGCTTACGTGGAAAAAAACTTCTTCTGGAGATGGGGAAAACGGCGAATCCCTACGTTACAAGGGATGGGATGTTCAAGCAACGCTGGACGGCTATTGCAATCGGGTGACCGACAAGATTGTGGGCGTTCCTTACAATATGTTTGTTTGGCGTACTGTGAACTTGGCACGGGTTGATGTCGTTGGCGCGGATGCCTCTTTGCGTGGTATCTGGCAGATGGCTCCGGGGCAGCAACTCTCGCTGCAAGGGTCGTATAGCTATCAGCACGTGGTGAATCATACCGACCGCTCGTCCAAATATTATGGCAATCAAATAGCCTATATCCCTCTGCACTCGGGCAGTATTGCCTTGGGGTGGGAGAATCCCTGGGTGAATGTCTCGCTCCATGGACAAGGAATGAGCAAGCGATGGGCCAACAATGAGCACTATGACGGCACCGAAGTGGATGGTTACTGGGACATGGGGTTGACGCTCTATCGTCAGCTGGACGGACTGACTCTTTTGGGGAAATCCCTGAGAGGTGTGAAGGTCAGGATGGATGTGAAGAACCTGCTGTCGGAGCAGTATGAACTCGTAGGGCATTATCCGATGCCTCGCCGCAGCTGGATGTTAAGCATCGGGTATAACTTCTAGATAGTAACAAATTAGATTCAAATATAAACAGAAAAAGAAAATGAAAAAGTATTTATTAGGTTTGGCGGTGCTCTTGATGGGTACTGCAGTGATGACATCATGTAGCGACGACAACGATGGTCCTGAGACTTATCTCCAGGAGTACAGCACGGGCGCTTACGTTGTGAATTCTGGTAACATGGGTACCAAAATTGAGAGCTCTCTCACAGCTATCGACTATGCTTCAAGCACAGCTACACAGAATGTATTCAAGGCTGCTAACGGTCGCTCACTCGGTGATACTGCCAACGACGGCATCGTATATGGCAATAAGATTTATCTCGCCGTAGACCAGAGCAACACCATCGAGGTAATCGACAAGAAAACCAAGCGGAGTATCAAGCAAATCAAGACTACAGACCTGCTGGGCAATGCCGAGGGTGTTGAGCCTCGCCATATCATCGCAGATGGTGGCAAGGTATATTTCACTACATACGGTGGCTATGTAGCAGCCGTGGACACCACAAGCTTTGCTCTTCAAAAGAAGTGGAAGGTGGGCAGCTATCCTGAGGGCTTGGTCATCGCCCATGGCAATATCTATGTAGCTAACAGCAACTATGCTGCTGGTGGTGGCAACATCTCTTGCATCAATCTTTCCAACGACAATGTTGAGACTAAGAATATCGAGGGCGTGAACAATCCTACCAGTATCTATTATGCATCTAATGTTTTGTATGTTCTCGACAACCCAGTATATGGACCTGCTCCTGACTATGCGGCCACTGGCGAGAATGCCCTACGTGCAGTGAGTTTCGCCGAGGGCAAGTCGCAGAAGGTGGCAGATGGCAACTATGCTGTATGCGTAACCCCTGGTACTACAACACGTACGCCGCAGTTGGTTCGTTCTTATTTCTTTGTGCTCAATGCACCTTATGGCGGCACTCCTAGCGTGAGCGTGCTTGCAGCAGGAAGTACACAACCACAGGCGCTGACGCTCTCTGAGATGCCTGTGAGCCCATGCGGAATCTTTGCCGACCCATTGAACGGTCATATCTTCGTGCTCTCTTATAAAATGGGCGATAAAGGTACTCCCGACTATAATGGCAATGGCTACGTAGTGGAGTATGACAGAGCTGGTCAGAAGCAGCATGAGTATGAGACTGGCGTAGGTTCTTGCGCTATGTTCTTTGACTCTGCCTACAAGACTGCATACGCAGAATAAGATGTCGCGAGACAGATGATTATATAACTCATCCAATCCATGGGGAAGTGTCGTTTCGGCGCTTCCCTTTTTTATGTGTGTCGGGCATGTTGTTTTATATATATTTTTTTGCGCCAAAGAATTGCCATATTGCCATATAGATAGGTTATCTCTTTGATTACGAATGCATTATGGATATGGCAATTCTCTATTCTTCGGTTCTATCTGCCATATGTTGCCATAAAAACAGCGAAATATAGGTGCTTTAGAGGGATTTTGGGGTGAAAACTAAGAGAGCATTGAGCAAAAATCCTTTTTTTCGGTTCAATGCTTGGCTTTTTCATTTGTTTTTTTGCAATTTAACTGACGACATAGAAGAAATTACGTCCCGACGTAGCATCTGATACGTCCCGACGTAATAATCATTATGTCGCGACGTACAGCCAGATACGTCGCGACGCAGTTTCCTGAACGTCCTGATTGCATCTGGTAAAGCTTTTGAAAACGGCTGCATAGAAACAAAAAAGGTGTGTCTTAAGGCAAAGACACACCTTTTCTTTTGTTTTTTATTGTTTCAGAACCGAGTTCTTCTTTATCTTTTTCGAATCTTTATTCCTCCATCAACTTGCGGTAGCGACCCTTCTTGATCTCTGTATCGCCAAGACGGCGCGCCTTGTTGATTTCGTACTCAGAATAGCTGCCCTCGAAGAAGAAGACCTCACCATTGCCCTCGAAGGCAAGAATGTGGGTACAAATTCGGTCGAGGAACCAGCGGTCGTGGCTGATAACCACCGCACAACCGGCAAATGCCTCCAAACCTTCCTCCAAGGCACGCAGCGTGTTCACGTCGATATCGTTGGTAGGCTCATCAAGGAGCAATACGTTGCCTTCCTGCTTCAATGCCAATGCCAACTGCAGACGGTTACGCTCACCACCCGAGAGAACGCTGCAGAGCTTGCTCTGGTCGGTGCCCGAGAAGTTGAAGCGGCTGATGTAAGCACGTGCATTCACGTCTCTGCCACCCAGACGCAAGGTCTCATTGCCCTGGGAAATCACCTCGTAAACAGTCTTCTGAGGGTCGATGTCCTTGTGCTGCTGGTCAACATAAGCCAGCTTCACGGTCTCACCCACCTCGAATGTTCCACCATCTGCCTGATCCAAGCCCATGATGAGGCGGAAGAGGGTAGTCTTGCCGGCACCGTTAGGACCAATCACACCTACGATGCCGTTAGGAGGAAGCATGAAGTTGAGGTCGTTGAAGAGAACCTTTTCGCCGAACGCCTTCTTTACATGCTGAGCCTCAATCACCTTGTTGCCCAGACGAGGACCGTTAGGGATGAAGATTTCCAGTTTCTCCTCGCGCTCCTTCTGCTCCTGGTTGAGCATCTGCTCGTAAGAGTTCAGACGAGCCTTACCCTTAGCCTGACGTGCCTTAGGCGCCATGCGAACCCATTCCAACTCGCGCTCCAATGTCTTGCGGCGCTTAGAGGCAGTCTTCTCCTCCTGAATCATTCGCTTGGTCTTCTGGTCGAGCCATGAAGAGTAGTTGCCCTTCCATGGAATACCCTCGCCACGGTCCAACTCCAGAATCCACTCGCTCACGTCGTCGAGGAAGTAGCGGTCGTGGGTTACGGCGATTACGGTACCCTCATACTGCTGCAGGTGCTGCTCCAGCCAGTCGATGCTCTCAGCATCCAGGTGGTTGGTAGGCTCATCGAGCAGGAGTACATCCGGCTTCTGCAGGAGCAGGCGGCAGAGAGCCACACGGCGGCGCTCACCACCCGAGAGATTGGTAACTGGCCAATCACCAGGAGGACAGTGCAGGGCAGCCATCGCACGCTCCAGCTTGGAGTCGATATTCCAGGCATCGGTAGCATCAATGATATCCTGCACCTCAGCCTGACGCTGCATCAGCTTGTCCATCTTATCAGGGTCTCCGTAATATTCTTCGAGACCGAACTTGTTGTTGATGTCCTCGTATTCTGCGAGTGCATCATAGATTTTCTGCACACCCTCCATCACGTTTTCCTTCACGGTCTTGTTCTCGTCGAGCGGAGGATCCTGAGGCAAGTAGCCCACAGAGTAGCCTGGGCTCCAAACCACCTCACCCTGGGTAGGTTGCTCAAGTCCTGCGATGATTTTCATCAACGTAGATTTACCGGCACCGTTCAAACCGATGATACCGATTTTTGCTCCGTAGAAGAACGATAGGTAGATGTTCTTCAGAATCTGTTTCTGGTTTTGTGGGATAATCTTAGATACGCCCACCATTGAGAAGATGATCTTCTTGTCGTCAACTGTTGCCATGTATATAAATAAATGTGTATTTGTGAATTTATAGAATTTCTATTTGTCTCCATATTCATCGAAACTTTTGGTCTTGGGGTCGCCAAGAATGTCGATGACTTCCTGTTTGGTCATACCACGTGTCTTGAAACTTGTCAACCCATTCTAATGTAGTCTGAATACAATGGGAACGGTATAGTGTACGCGTGTAGCCTCGCCCCTTATTTTGCCGGGTGTCCATTTCCCCAATGTGCTCACAACACGGATGCCTTCCTGTTCGAAGAGAGTGCGAATTTGTGAGCGGACTTGGGTTTGCTCAGCTCCTGACAGCTTGTTGAAATCTTTGCCGTTAGGGTTGTCTAACACCTGATAACTTTGTATTCCGACATCAGAGACGTTTCCATCTTTCTCGACGATAAATTCCACTTTTACTTTGGCTGCGGCTTTATACTTTTGGCACAACTTTGGAAACTTGGTATTGACGGATAGTTGCTTCATCAAGACCGCCTCTCCACCAGGGTAGTGGGGCATCTCTATAAAGGCTGTTAGCTTACCTAAATTGTTGAGCGAGTCCAGTTTCTGCATCATTTCCTCGGCCTTGACGGTAGAGAAGTATACTTTTCCCTCAGGGTCGATGAGATAGGAGGTTGGAATCCATGAGATGTGGTAATCCTTGGAAATCTGAGTTTCCTTCCATTTCTTTCCCTCGCAGTATTGCATCCACTGGTCGTAGTGGTTGCTGCTGAGATATTTGTTCATCTTTTCCTTGTCGGTATCGAATGAAATCCCGACGAGCTGTATCTTCGTGAGATATTTTTTTGATATTTCTTTTACCTTTGGCATGTCCTTGCGACAGTCTGGACACCATGAAGCCCAGAAGTCGAGTACGGTCCATACGCCTGGTACCACCTTGCCGTCTGCATCGGTCTTGGTCTTCCAATCGGACAGACGGAATATTTTCTTGCCTGTCTTGTCATTGGTGATTTGGAAGTCAGGTGCTTCAGTGCCAACTGGTAGCAACTCTGTGGTTGTTTGTGCTCTGCCGACAACAGCTGTTGCCAAGAGCAAAAATAATGTTATCTTCATATCTTTTGTCGTTTAAAAAAGGTGAATCATGTATATTGATACGAATATCATTTGTGGCAAAGATACGCTTTTTTTCTTAAATAACCAAAGAAAAATGATGTTTTCGTAATAAAAAAGATAGTTTTATTTTGTATAGTCTTCGAATTATATTATCTTTGCAAGCAAACTATAAAAGAAAGGAATAATATGGATGCAACTTATATTGACCTGACCATTCGCCTGTCTCTCGCCCTGCTTTTGGGAGGTGCGATAGGAATAGAGCGAGAATATCGTGCCAAGGAGGCTGGTTTCCGTACTCACTTCCTCGTGGCATTGGGAAGTGCGCTTTTCTGTGTTGTTTCCCAGTATGGATTCGGATTTGACTTAAAGGATTCTTCCCGTGTAGCTGCGCAGGTGGTTTCGGGTATTGGATTCCTGGGCGCAGGAACGATTATCTTTCAAAAGAACGTGGTGAGAGGATTGACTACTGCTGCAGGCTTGTGGGTGACGGCAGCCATCGGTCTGGCGTGCGGTACGGGAATGTATGTGGCTGCAATTATTACTACGGCGATGGTGCTACTGGGACTGGAAGTATTGAACTACTGGATTCCGCAGTTGGGAACCTCTACCATCGAACTGAATTTCTCTGCTCCATCAAGGGACAGCGTGAAGGAATTCATCAGTAAAATCAAACAGAAAGGCATGGAAGTTCATTCTTACGAACTGAAAGAACGGAGATTTTCTAAGGAAGAATTTGTGGAGGCGAGCATTGAAATAAAAGCCAAACGGGGTTTCCATACGCTGGAGATTCTGGATTATATGAATGATTTCTCGGACGTCACGATTTCGACGATTAAATAGAAAGAAAAGATAAAAAGGAGTTAAGACCATCATCTTAACTCCTTTTTATCTTTATATGCTTAGAAAATCCTAGCCAGATAGTCGTAGTGTTCTCCTTCAGCCACGAGTTCGCCCTGCAAGCCGCAGGTTTCGGCGATGGATTTGAGCAATGGGAAATCTACGTAGAGCCAGTCGAAACAGTCTCCCTTAATGTCTTTGTAAATCATCTGATAATCCACTTCACCATAGTAGGCACCATTCAGATTGATGTCGAAACTTCCGTCTTCATTCTCGTAGATATATTTGAGGTCGGAGGAATCGATAAGAATCTGTCCGCCCTTGTTGAGCAAAGCCTTGAGACGGTTGAAGAGGGTAGGGAGATGTTCTATCTTTCCGGCGATACCCGTTCCGTTCATCAGGAGGAGGATGGTATCGAACCCTGTTTCCAGATGTTCATCGAAAAGATTGATGCATTCCGCATCCTTTACTCCTCTCAGTTCCATCGCTTCGCAGCTCAGAGGAGAAATATCAATGGCTTTTACCTCCAAGCCCTTCTCCTGCAAGGCGAGCGTATGGCAGCCGCTGCCGGCTCCGATATCCAGTACACGCCCTTTTGTGAGTTGCAAGGCCTTCTGCTCCAGCATCGGCATCTCCTCAACTTTTCTGAAGAGATGTTTTACCGGCATTTCGTCCTCTTCGAACATAGAAGAGAGCACACGTAATCTTCCTGCTTTCCCCGATTTCTGATAATCTTGGATAGCGGCGCCCATAGGGTCTTTGTCTTTTGATAATATCTTTGTATTCATTTATTTTGCAATTATTGAGTGCAAAATTAATGTTTTTTCATTGAATATGCAAGTTTTGAGGAGATATTCTGCTGCTTCTTAATATTTCTCCTACCTTTTGCTTTTCGCTTTCAAAACTGAATTGCTGATAGATGATAGTGGCATTCTGCAAATCTATGATATGGGGAGCCATCAGTCTGAGGGCTTTCATCTTGCTGTCACCAAAAGTGAATATATTCATCATGCTGACGGCTTGGGCACAAGAATAGTAACAGCCGAGACTTGCCACTTCTATCAGGTCGAACTTGTTGTCATCAAAGCTTGCCTTCTTCACCTTATTATATAGTTTGGAGAAGGAAGCATCATCGAGACAATAGCCGTAATCCATTCTGCCATCAGGATCACATCTTCCATCGTAGATGGGTGGGGTAGGGTGTTGTGGCTGCTGTACATTCGATGTCTGGCTGTTGGGTTCTATGATTTTTGTATCGTACTGCACAACCTTTCCGTTTCTGTCGAAGAAGACCGTGATGTACTTGGAATCTCCAGACAGATAATTATATTTGTCATATTCCCATTTATCCCCATACATGTCGAAACTGGTGAGCTTAGGTTTTCCAAGAATGGCTATTACTTCCTGCTTGGTCATTCCCCGCTCCACGTTTCTTTTTCCTTTAGCCGAAGCCGAGAGGCATACGGCAAACATCAATATGGTTGTGGCGATGAGCGCCATTACTTCATTTCTTTTCATAAGCGATACTGTTTTTATAAGTTATTATATTGTTTTATGGTTGCAAAAGTACAGCTTTCTTTTGAAATAAAAAGAGAAGGATTCCCTAAAGTATAAAGGGGAAATCCCTATTCCCGATTTGCAGAGCCTAGTGGCAACATTCTTTGGTTGTACGACAATACACCCTTTAGTTGTATAGCTATATATCCATTGGTCGTATGACTGTTCTATACTTCGAAAAAATGGTCTTAGTCCCACCAAGATTGTGCATAGTAGGCAAGTAACTTATGGTATAAGTACCATGCTTTCAACTGGTATAGTTCATGAGGATGCTCTATATACCAATCTTTAGCTTTTTGGTTATGTGATAATTTCAGATAGCGGTCAAGGTTTCTCATATTTACCTTTACCAAGCAATGGTACTTCACATTGTCGTCTTTCATTTTATAGAACTTTCCATCATCTATTGGCACAAACTCCATCTCTCCTTCATAGTCGAAAAGATCAACATTATTGTCAAGCATAATATCATGGAGTTTGACCGCCATTTTTATCCAACGTACTATTGGCTCGTAAGTTTCTGCTGTAGCGAAATATCCATGTTTATAATGTGCTATTAACTCTTCCATGTATGTTTTCTGCAAATCATAAAAATATTCATAAGAGAATGGATATGTATGGAAGGCTGCTTGTTTTACGAGCTTCCAACGTCTTTTGTTACAGCATATTCTGAACCAGCAACATACAGAGCGGTATTTGTCTGTTACATGGCAATACCACCAGATATCTATGTCTTCCCATAGTTTGGCAAGTCCTTTTTTCTCCTCCCTATCAATTAATTTTAAACTCATATCTTTGTCCTCCAATTAAAACGCCACAAAGATACTAATTATATCTGAAAATGAGAGGGATAAAGCGAAAAAATCCATCTTTTGTTTGTAAGTTTGTAATTTTTTGATTAACTTTACCGCCGAATAGGCAAAGAGGATGACAAATGACGTCTCCTTACCTAAATATAATTAAGAAAATGAGAACAGCGAAGGAATTATTTGCAGAGCTAAATAGCTTTGATGAAAATAGAAGAATAGAGGCCAAGTCGGCATCGGCTGTTGGCAAGAGCATGATGGAAACGGTTTGTGCTTTTGCCAACGAGCCTGGTCTGTGCGGTGGCTATCTGCTTTTAGGTGCCAAGCGTACCGGAATAGCTGAAGATGGCAGACCTATTTATGAGCCTGAGAATATAGAGTATACAGACAAGATTCAATCTGATTTTGTCGCTATGTGCAATTCGATGTTCAATGTCCGTATTCGCCCGATTATTAATGTGGAGGAATATTTGGGTAAGACCGTTATTGTTGTCAAAATAGAAGAGTTACCTGAGAGTCAGAAACCAGCGTATTTTGCCAAGCGTGGTTTGCCTGAGGGGGCGTTTCGTCGTATTGGTCCTTCTGATGAAAAATGCTCAGAAGAGGATATGTATCTTTTCTATCAATCTGCTGATACCTATGATAGTTGTATTGTAGATGATGCAGATCTTGATGATATAGATGAGAATGCACTCAATTTCTATCGTAAACTTCGCAAGGAAGTGAATCCTGATGCGGAAGAACTGACGCTGAATGATGTAGATTTGTTGAGGGCATTAGGAGCTATTAAGAAGAATAAGCAAGGTGGATATGATTTGACTTATACGGGGCTCTTGGTTTTTGGAAAACAAATGTCGCTTCGTCGTTTGGTTCCTTCTTTCAGAGTTGATTACATTAGAATTTCTGGCAATCAATGGTTAGCTGATGGCGATAATCGCTTTGAGCAAACTATTGATATGCGCGGACCATTAATCCTCATGGTAAACAAGGCATGTAGTGCTGTGATGGATGACCTGCCAAAAGGCTTTGAACTGAAGAAAGATTCCATGCAGGCATCTACACCAGCGATTCTTCCAAACAAGGTATTGCGTGAGGCGATTGTCAATTCGTATATTCATCGTTCGAATCGTGTGAACCAGCCGATTCAGATTATCCGCTATTCCAATCGTATTGAGATTCATAATCCAGGCTATTCTCTGAAACCTCAGGATGATTGGGGAGAGCCAGGCTCTATGCTTCGTAATCCAAGAATCAGCGAGATTTTCCATGATACGAATCTTGCAGAGACTAAGGGTACTGGTATTGGTGCGATGCGCAGATTGATGAAGGAGGCTGGCTTGATGCCGCCGACTTTTGAGTCGAACCATGAAGCGAATAAGTTTACGGCAAGACTTCTGCTCCATCATTTCCTCAGCAAGGAGAATATGGAGTGGTTGGCTCAATATGCCGAGTTTGGTTTGGTGAATGAGCAGAAGTTGGCTCTAGTCTTCGTGAGAGAAGTGGGTGCGATAGATAATGCTACTTATCGCCAGCTGGATTCTTCGATCACTCATGCCCGTGCACGCTTGGAGATTCATAAACTCTGTGATCTTGGATTCCTAGAGAAAAAAGGGCAAGGTCGTAACACTTATTATATAAGAACCTCCAAGGTGGTATCTTTAGGCGAAAGGTTACCACCTCAGGACGAAAGGTTACTACCTCAGCATGGTATATTAGGCGAAAGGTACCAAGGTGAGAACGAAAGGTACCAAGCTTTTGAAGAAAGGTACCAAGGTGAGGTTGGTACCTTTGAAGAAAGGTACCAAGGTGTAAATCGGGAAGAATTGTTGCTTCTGTTGCCTGATCATATAAAAAAGAGAATTGATGAGGTTGGGAAAAGGGTTCCTAAAGATGTTCTTAATAAGCTGGTGGTTGATATGTGTTCTATTGTTCCTTTAAGTATGGATGACCTTTCTGTATTGCTACATAGAAATTCAAAGTCATTCAAAAATAAGAATATTAAGGTTCTGTTGGAAAACAATCAGCTCTTCTATTGGATTCCGGAGATGATTAATCATCCACAACAAAAGTATGTTGCTGACCCCTCGATGGCGAGAAGTAGCAATAAAAAAAGAAAACAATAGGATTAAGATATATGAATATTTTTAAAATTGTGCAGACATTTGCGTCTCTTACTCAGGAAAGTGTTTTGAATACGCTATCCCTTTCTCGTTCATTTCGACAATGTTATATTGAGAATACTGAGATGTTGCCAGTTTCCATAAATCCACTTGTTGATGCACATTTTAATCAGAGATTGAGAGAAACTGCGCATAGCAGAATATTATATTCTCTATTGACAGGAAGTAATGTCGTAAAAAAACATTTTATAAAGTTTTTTTTAGACAAAGATGTGTCAGCTAATGATATTACGATACCATATCCTGATAAAAATAGAATTGATTTAACTATTAAAGGGAAAAACTTCTTCTTGATAATAGAGAATAAAGTAAATGGAGCACAGGAACAAAAGAAACAGGTTGATAGATATGTTGATATAGCAAGCAAGATTTATCCTTCAAAGGAAATCTATGTACTATATCTGAACCAAGATGGATATACCTATCCGTCAGAGTATTCTTTATCATCTAAAGTTAAAATGAAGTTAGGTAAGAATTTTATCTGCAAAAATTATAAGGTTGATATTCTAAACTGGCTATATTCTGTCAATAGGATAATTCCTTTTGATACAGAACAGCAGCTAAAAAGTTCTATAGTCGTTTATATTGGCTATTTAGAAGAATATTTTGGAAACTCAAAAAGACAAATAATTATGAATAATAAACTTGATAAATTGATAGTGGAACAACTCAAATTAGATAATAAATCTACTTCTGAAAAGCTACAGGTTATTGAAGATGAATTGGAAAATGTTCAGAAACTCTGTGAACGTATAGAGTTCTTACAAGAACAGTATCAAGAGGAATATGATGAGGAAAATTTTAAAGAATGGTATAATAAATGTGTTGGCATTATTGACGATAAACTTATCCTTACATGTCAATCTTCTACGGAATTCGGTTTTGATTTTGATTATCGTAAATCTAAATTCCGATGTGAGGTTTCTGTTGACGGAGGTGGATACTATTGGGGGATTAAGTGTTTAAGTCAGAGAATCTGTAAAAACGTACAGGGAAAATTGAAAGATATCGTGCTTAATAGTAAGTATGGATTCCATAATAATGAGGAAAATGCACCGGAATGGGTTGTGTCAGATTATGCTTCTGAGAGTGATATTGTAGAGCGTTTTGTTACGTTAACGTCAATAATTATTCAGCAACCAGAAGTGATTCTCTGTCAATAAGATTATAGGTAACTACTCATGTCCATAGGGGGCTTCAATGGGGACTGAGTAATTACGAAGAAATCTGCTTATAAAGTATATTTATGAGGTGTACACTTCTTTTGCTCCGATTGAGGTAGATGCTTGTTGCATTTTTTTGCAGAAAGTTCCTTTTAATCTTGTGCTTTGCTGTACATAACTTGATATTTTTGCTAATTCAATAAAAATGAGAAAGATAGATATGTAGTATCCGATTCCCCCGAATTTCTTACCCTAATAATATCCGATTCCCCCTAAATTTTTGGGAGTATATCAGGTAAGTAAAGAAGAAAGTTTGTAATAAAAAAAGTCCGTGAGCATTCATTGCCCACGGACTTTTTAAATTATCTGATTCTTATAAATGTCTTATGCCTTGAAGCTCTCCAAGTCTTCTGCCTTGAAGTTCTGGATGTATGCTGAATGACCGAGAACTTCCTCCTCTGCCATGCGAACATAAACATTGGCACTCTTCTGGAACATCTCTGGTGCCTTGGTAGCATCATCGAGGATGAGAAGAGACATTACGATGTCGCCAGTCATGTTGTAGAGACGGCGAGCCAGGAAGTCGTGAACTGCCTGATCGTTTGCCTCCTTCACCTTGTTGATGGCAGCCTCGTAAAGTTCTACGAGCTTGGCTACACGCTCCTTCAATGGCTTCAAGTCATCTGATACCTCATTCTCCAACATCTCCTTGATGATGCTGAGATAAGTACCGTTGGTGATGTAGCGGATGGCTGCAACAACCTGAAGCTGAGTAGTTCCCTCATAGATAGAGAAGATGCGGGCATCACGGAACAAACGCTGGCACTTGTACTCCATGATGAAACCAGAACCACCGTGGATGCTGATGGCATCGTATGCATTCTGGTTAGCATACTCTGAGTTCATACCCTTAGCCAATGGTGTGAATGCATCGGCCAAGCGGGTGTATTTCTTCATCTCCTGACGCTCCTCTGGAGTGAGCTTAGTGTCGCGGGCGATGTCTTCCAAAGCCTTGTAGATATCTACGTAGCGAGCACAGCAATAGAGGAGTGAACGACCTGCATCCAACTTAGCCTTCATTCTTGAAAGCATGTCGTATACAGCAGGGAAGTTGATGATCTTCTCACCAAACTGAGCACGCTCCTTTGCATAAGCCAAACCCTCGTTGTAAGCTTCCTGCTCAACACCTACACTCTGAGCTGCAATACCCAGACGGGCACCGTTCATCAAAGCCATCACGTACTTGATCAGACCCAGACGGGTGTTACCGCAAAGCTCAGCCTTGGCATTCTTGTAAACCAACTCGCAGGTTGGAGAACCATGAATACCCAACTTGTGCTCGATGTGACGAACGGTTACGCCGCCATCACGCTTGTCGTAGATGAACATGGAAAGACCACGACCATCCTTTGTGCCTTCCTCAGAACGAGCCAGAACCAAGTGGATGTCTGAGTCACCATTGGTGATGAAACGCTTCACACCGTTCAGACGCCATGTGCCGTCCTCATCCTGTGTAGCCTTCAGCATTACGCGCTGCAAGTCAGAACCTGCATCAGGCTCAGTCAAGTCCATACTCATGGTCTCGCCTGCGCAGATGCGAGGGATGTACTTCTGGCGCTGCTCCTCAGAACCGAACTCATAGAGTGTATCGATACAGCTCTGCAGAGACCAGATATTCTGGAAACCTGCATCAGCAGCAGCGATGATCTCAGAAGCCATAGAGAAGATGGCGTTAGGCAGGTTCAAACCGCCGTAACGGCGAGGCATAGACAAGCCCCAGAGGCCAGCCTTGCGGGTAGCATCGAGGTTCTCGAATGTCTTGCTGGCATAGATCATGCGGCCGTTCTCCAGGTGTGGACCTTCGAGGTCAACATCCTCAGAGTTTGGTTCGATGATGTTAGCAGCTACATCGCCGGTAATATCCAGCAATCGCTTGTAGTTCTCGATGGCATCCTCGTAGTTAACTGGAGCATCTTCAAACTGGTCTTTTTCTACATAATTTCTTTCCTTCAAGTCCACAACACGCTTCATGAGCGGATGATTCAAGTGGAACTCTATTTCAGGATGGTCTGTATAATAATTAGCCATTTTGCTTTTCTTATTTAAATAATGTGTAATGCAGATTACTTAGAATTCTGCTTGTAGTACTTGATGAGCTTAGGAACCACATCCTCAACATTGCCGTTGATAACGTAGTCGGCAATCTTGTTGATTGGAGCATCAGGATCGTTGTTCACAGAGATGATGATGCCTGAATCCTGCATACCGGCAATGTGCTGAATCTGACCAGAGATTCCGCAAGCGATATATACCTTAGGATGAACGGTAACACCAGTCTGACCAATCTGACGGTCGTGATCTACCCAGCCTGCATCTACTGCAGCACGGGAAGCACCTACCTCACCATGGAGGAGATGAGCCAATTCGAAGAGCTGGTCGAAGCCTTCTTTGCTTCCTACGCCATAACCACCGGCTACAACGATGGCAGAACCCTTCAGGTTGTGCTTGGCAGCCTCTACGTGGTGGTCGAGTACCTTTACTACGAAGTCCTCAGCAGGAACATACTTGCTTACCTCAGGGTAAACTACTTCCTTCTTGCACTCACCCTCGTAGATGCTCTTCTGCATCACGCCAGAGCGGACTGTAGCCATCTGTGGGCGGTGATCTGGGTTTACGATGGTAGCCACGATGTTACCACCGAAGGCAGGACGAATCTGATAGAGCAGACCCTCATAGTGCTTACCACTCTTCTTATCGTCGTAATCACCGATTTCAAGCTCTGTACAGTCGGCGGTAAGACCGCTGGTCAGGGAAGAAGAAACACGAGGACCGAGGTCGCGACCGATAACGGTAGCACCCATCAATGCAATCTGAGGCTTCTCCTCCTTGAAGAGGTTGACGAGAATGTCTGTATGAGGAGCTGAAGTATATGGGAACAATCCCTCAGCATCGAAAACAAATAATTTATCTACACCATAAGGGAGAATCTGATCCTCTACCTGACCCTTGATGCCGGTACCAGCCACGATGGCATGGAGCTCCACGCCCTGCTGGTTAGCGAGCTTACGACCCTTGGTGAGCAATTCCTGAGATACTTCGGCAACGGTTGTGCCTTCTACCTCGCAATATACAAATACGTTGTTCATTGTCTTTTCAAAATTATCCGATAATACTTTCGTTCAACAATTCCTTCATCAGTCCGTCGATGTCTTCATCGCTGCTGGTCAAGGTCTTGCTTTCCTTAGCCTGGAACACGATGTTCTTCACGGCCTTCACCTTGGTAGGTGAACCGCTCAGACCGCACTGTGCAGGGTCGCCGTCAACATCGGCAACGCTCCACTGGTTCAGAGTGAGGTAAGGACGCTCTTCATAAAGGTTGGCCCAAGGCTCATCACCCTTGCGCTCCATAGGGCAGGTAGCGTATTTATATTTCATTACGAGCTTCACGTTGCATGGGCGACATGGAGCAGCACTTCCGTTTACGGTGATAACCAATGGCAATGGAGCCTCAACAGTCTCCACACCACCATCAATGAGGCGGCGTATAGTAGCCTTGCCATCCTCTACCTTGAGGATTTCCTCTGCATAGGTTACCTGGTTCAATCCCAACTTCTGAGCCACCTGCGGACCTACCTGGGCTGTATCACCATCGATAGCCTGGCGACCACCGATCACGATGTCAACGTCACCAATCTTCTGGATACCAGTAGCAAGGGCATAGGAAGTAGCCAATGTATCAGCACCGGCAAAGAGACGGTCGGTAAGCAACCAACCCGTATCAGCACCACGATAAAGACCCTGGCGGATGATTTCTCCAGCACGTGGAGGACCCATGGTCAAAATACCAACTGTAGAACCTGGATTCTGCTCTTTCAATCGGAGAGCCTGCTCCAATGCGTTCAAATCTTCAGGATTGAAGATTGCAGGAAGGGCAGCGCGATTTACTGTGCCTTCGGCGGTCATCGCATCCTTACCCACATTTCTTGTGTCAGGTACTTGCTTGGCAAGTACTACGATTTTTAAACTCATATTTTTAAAAATGGTTATTGTTATAATTTCCTAAGTTTGTTAGTGCTCAGTACTCAAGTTGTACGTCGTCTAGTGCGATTGTCAGACTTGCTATCGTCTAATAAGTTACTGTCCAATGTTCAATTTGGGACAAAACACGGGGGCAAAAGTAACACTTTTTTATGGCTTACGCAAATATTTTATAAAAAAAATGCCCATTTAGTCTTGCTTTGTGCGCAAAACGCAAGAAATGTGCAAGTTTTTTAGAACGTCCGTACTTAACTTTGCTGGCTTATTCAAAGCTCTTGAGTCGAGCGATATATTTGCCCAGAATGTCGAATTCGATATTCACTACCGTTCCCACTTCGATGTCGCAGAAGTTGGTATTCTCTCTGGTATAAGGAATGATGGCAACGGTAAATGTGTTGTCTGTAGGATCACAGACGGTGAGCGAAACGCCGTTAACGGTAACGCTGCCCTTGTCGACCGTGAAATATCCTTTTCTTGCCATTTCCTTATTGAGCTCATATTCGAAAGTAAAATAAGTAGAGCCATCAGCGTCTTTCATTGCGATACATTTGGCAGTCTCGTCCACGTGTCCCTGTACGATATGACCATCCAGACGGCCGTTCATCACCATCGAACGTTCCACGTTTACCTTGTCGCCTACCTTGAGCAGTCCCAGATTACTGCGGTCCAGGGTTTCCTTCATGGCGGTAACGGTATAGGTGCCGTCTTTTATTTCCACTACGGTGAGGCAGACGCCGTTGTGCGCCACGCTCTGGTCGATGCCGAGTTCATCAACGAAAGAGCACTTCAACGTAAAGTCGATGTTCTCCTTATCATGTCTGATAGCTACGACGGTAGCCATTTCTTCTACGATTCCACTAAACATATATTCTATTTTATTTGGTTTCATTATTATTTAGAATGCAAAGATATTGCATTAGCTAGAAACAGCCAAATTATTTAAGTTCTTTTGATAAAATAAGCAAGATATATTTGTTTAATTGCCATATTTTTTATATTTTTGCACATTATAATATATAAACATTTGAAGACAATGGAAATCAAGGAAGGATATATGCCCTTCATGGGCTATCAAACATATTATCGTATCGTAGGTAAAACAGAGGAGGGCAAGAGCCCTATCATCCTCTTGCATGGTGGACCAGGCAGTACCCACAACTATTTTGAGCTCTTGGATAGAGTAGCGGAGACAGGGCGTGCCGTCATCATGTACGACCAGTTGGGTTGTGGCAATTCTTTTGTAGAGGGACATCCCGAACTCTGGACTCCTGAGACATGGCTCAAAGAACTCTGTGCCCTCATCGACTATCTCCACATCGACCATTTTCATCTCTTAGGACAGTCGTGGGGTGGCATGCTCGCCATCATCTATCTGATAGAGAAGCAAGCAAAGGGCGTGAAGTCAGCCATCCTCAGCAGCACCCTTTCGAGCAGCAAACTGTGGGCAAGTGAGCAACATCGTATGATTAAGTTTATGTCGGAGGAAGACCAGCGTGCCATTGCCGAGGCTGAGGCGAAGGATGACTTTTCGAGCGAGGCGTATGCCAAGGCGAATGAGCACTTCATGCTCTTGCATTGTGCCAGTGAGGTGACGGAGGATAGTCCAGAGTGTCTTCGCCGGAAGAAGCGTGCTGGTGCTGAGGCTTATCTCCATGGTTGGGGACCAAACGAATACACTCCTACAGGTACGCTCCGTGATTATGATTACACCGACCGCCTTGGCGAGATTCAAGTGCCTTGCTTGGTGATGAGTGGCACCAATGACCTCTGTACTCCATTGGTGGCAAAGACCCTCTATGATGGTATCCAAGATTCCAAGTGGCATCTCTTCGTAGGGGCAAGACATATGCCTTTCGCCGAGCAAAACGATGAGTATTGCCAGGTGCTGGAAGAATGGTTGGAGGAGAAAGATTAGGCTCTTTAGAATTATTTGAAGCGATTCAATTCCTCATTACCAGCACCTTGACCCTTGTATCGACTTCTTGACGTATTGAAGTTATACTGGAATGTCAAGAGCAAGGAACGGATATCGCTAGTGCTGCTTTGCCAAAACGTAACATCCTTATTGTAGAATCGTATGTCACGATTGCTTTTGTTGAAGATGTCGTTAGCTTCAAGCGTAACCGAGAAACGATTCTTGCAGAAAGCCTTGTAAAGCTTGGCATTGAGGCTAGAGGAAGAACTGAGCTGCATGTTCTCCTTGTTTCCACGGCTGTTCCATTTAAACTCTTTATTAAAGTAAACGATTTATAAGTTGTCCATAATTAAAAAACTGTGTCAAACTACATTTATTGTAGTTTGACACAGTTTAGTTTACACTCTCGAATTTTATTTTATTTTTCCCTTTCAAGCAAAGTTATTTAGTTGTGTTTTAAGCCATTAGAACTCTTATTTCTTAAAATATTCTTCCTTTAATTCTCTCTCTACGCTTAGAGGTGGATGATTATATATCTGCAAACGACATACTTCATTCGGTATTTTTTCATAAGATGGTGTATTTTCTATCCATATAAGGTGATTATCATCTATAGAATAGAGGTATTTTGTATCCGGTGTAGTTATATAATCACTAATATTTTTAACATAAAGTCTATTTGCTTTTTCATTATACATATAAGGTAATATGACACTTCCTATTTTTTGTGGCGGAATAAAATATAATAATCTAAAAGAAGTTTTCTTACGAATTTTATAAAAACCAGTACATATATCTCCAACGATGTCTCCAACTTTTAAACTGTCTAATATTACATTTGATTTGCCAATAATATATGTTTTCTGCCATTGCCAAATTCTTTCATTATCCATATATTTATTTAAAGAGTTTAAAGCTACTTTCGGTAAAATGAAATAGTTTTTGCCTTTATATACTTGCATTCTAAAATGAATATTCTCAGAAGGAATATCTATCTTTAACTTTGTCTTTGAATACCTTTTAGAAAACGATTGGAAAAAAGGAATAGACATTATGCAAAGAGTGATAATCATTCTTTGCATAATGTCTATTTTGTCTTTTGGGAGAAATATTAACATAAGCAGATATATTAGAATTACTGAACCCACTTTAAAAAGGGGCTTAGTTAGTTTATATTTATGATTTGCCCAATAGTTGCTTTACAAGATGGGTCTTTCCAATTCTTCTTCTGCCATAGATGGCGACAAACTCAGACTTATTGGAGTTGATGCAATTCTCCAACAAGTTGATTTCTCGCTTTCTTCCGATTATATTTTGCTGCATATCTTTTGTCGTTTTGATGATGGGGCAAAGATACTATAAAATATCGAAAAATAAGCAGAAAAACATAGAAAAGTGCCGATAGTGGTGCCAAAAGTCGATTTTTTAAGCACTTTTGGCATCAGTATCGGCACTTTTTGCAGAATTGTTGTTGCTTTTGTAACTTCTATAGTGTTGGCTTCATAATGAAAATTAGCATTTTTTCTTGATGCTTTTGCATGTCATTGGCATTCCACTCATACCCAAATTCTCGCTTGCAGCCAGTCTTGATGCCTTCATCGTAATTGTCCTTGGCATACCTGTAGCATGATTCTGAATTTCCATGGATCTACGTTTATCACTGCATCCCAAAGTAGTGAAGAATCTTTCTCGAAGAGATGAACTTTATTTTTATTCTTTTTTGTGACATAGTTACCAACATGGTTACCGACATAGTTACTATAGCTCTGTTACTATTTCGTGAAAAGTAACAGAGTTAGTAATTGCTGACTCTGTCGTTGACTATATCGTTGACTCTGTCGTTCAGTACTAAAAAAGCGACAGAGTCGTATTGTTTATATTGTCTCCAAGAACAACAAACCCTTTTTGGTCGTTCTGTATTGCTGCTTAGGACTTGTCGGCTTGTCTGGTACCGTAAGTTCCAGATAATCATGTTTGAGCAGTGGCTCGATGAATGCTTTGAAGTTCCATTGTTGATACGTAACACCAATTAAATCGTATATTTCCTTTCTGTATTTTGGTTCTTTGCAGAACTTAAGGATGGATACAACTTTGTCTGTTGCATCTGTATATGTATTATCACCTTCAGCTCTGTTAGTAGCTCTGTTAGTAGCTCTGTTAGTAGCTCTGTTAGTAGCTCTGTCACTATCCAGCCAAAAAGTGACAGTGCTGGTACAAATATCACTCTCGAAAGTTACGTCATTGCCTGTGATTTCTTTCCACTCATTCATCATGTCGAAACCATAACCGATAGTTTCTGATAGATTTACGAGTCTGAATATCTTGGCGATAATCGGGTTGCGAGGATTAGAATAGAGATGGTTGCCCAGTTGGGATATAGGCACAGGATAGCCACCGGCATTGAAGAACTCGACTCTGTCGGTATAGATATGAATGCAGGAGTGAATGGTGCTGAATGGATCGAAGTGAGAGAGCATATTGACTAATGCTTCTCGCAAAATCTTAAACTGCGAGCGATCTTCCACATTGAAACCCTCATCGTTCATCATGAAAGGCGTATCCACGATGAGGCGCAGTCTCCTGATCATAATCTGAAAATACTCCCAAAGGTTCTCTTGCTCGGGAATGCGGTAGGTATAGCGGGTTCGGGCTTCTCTTACACTTCTACCTGGAATCTCCACCAAATCCATCCAAAACGTCGGTACATAATGACGAACCCATTCTTCTTTGCCGAAACACATCAAACCACCATAGTTCAGATGCCCTTCATTATCGGCGATGCCGATGCGCTTGCAGAAGTCGGCGATGTCATTGCCTATCAGATTGGGACGAGGACTGTATAGCTTGAAGTAATTACGATAGTCACGAATGGTGTCCTCATTGAGCATGGAGAGGTCTGAGTCTAAGAGTATTTGCTCAGACTTGATGCCGAATGATTGGTTATGAAACATGGCGGTTATCTCGCCATTGGTAGCTCGCTGGTCTCCACTGCCGAATCGGATGAATGTATTCTGTGGATTGTTATAGTAGATAGGCTTGTGGGGTGATGAGGCAATATGAAATGCCAAGACCTTATGCCCATCTATATGATAGAGCATGCTCTTGGCATCGACTGGCTCATTGAATTTCTGAGAACGCAAGGTGCCCAGGAAGTCTTGTTCCAACTTCTCTGCATTGTCAACTCCGGAGATTTCAAACTTCTTGCCATTCTGCTTTACTCCAAGCACTATCCATCCGCCGGAAGTGTTGGCGAATGCACTTACGGTTTCCCATATATTCTTAGGGAGTTCGCTCTTGGTCTCCTTAGCCTCGAAGTCCTCCCATTCGATGTCGTTGATTCTATCTATCAGCTCTTCCTTTGTCATAATAATGATGATTAAATTGAAATATAGAATTTCTTCCTCCCTTCACTTCAAGAAATAGATAGGAGCATGCTGGGTGCCTTCCTTCTCCATGATGCCTTTCTCGCAGAAATGGTTGAGCCACTTCTGTGCCATGTAAGGAGTCAAGCCAAAGAGGATGCGCAGGATGCGAGTGGTGATATAGCGGTTCTCTTGGAGATACTCCTTGATTTTCGCCAATAGCTTTTCCTCAGAGTATTTTGTGGATTGGTTGGAATAGCGAGAGCGGACGAAATGGACGTTGCGCTGTACCTCCTCCATCAGTTTAGCCTCTGGACGGAAGTTGATGCCAGTGATGCGTACTTCCTTGCCCGTAATCTTCTTGTCGAGATTCTCCTCTGGCATCTCTAGGCTAGCCGACATGGAGAAGTAGCCTATCTCTGGGATGTAAAAGCGGTGTCCCAGGGAGAATTCTTCCACCATAAGGTCGTGAAGCTCTGCCAACACCGCAGCCACATCTCCCTTGGTGAGTGAGCAGCGGTTCTGGATTTTCTCTTGCAGTTGCTTCTCGGTCATAGGTTCATGCTGCACGATGCGAACGTATTGGCGCTTTTCTCCTGTGCCCTGGGCATTGTTGAGCATGTAAATGTCGTATTTCAGTTCCATATTTCTTGTTGTTTGATGGTTCGTTGTTTTCTATATTCTTTGTCTTCTATGAAAGATGATGCAAATATATATAATAATGTGATAACTTGTATCTTTTGGTGTAAAATATTAGGTTTATTTATACATTGGTATATGTCGTGTGATTATACGGCATTTGTCATCCGAGCGTATGATAAGTGTCGTATAATCGCATGCCAAATGTCATGCAATCACAAATAAGGGTTTCTTGCATCGTTATAATTGCTTTCTTGCATCGTTATAATTGCTTCCTAGCATCGTTATGGTTGCTTCCTTGCATCATATAAGTCACAATATTATTACCATCTTACCCTTGTCTGTTTCAAGAAATACTCATTCGGAATGAGCGGTTTTGCCCTGAATTACTCATTCTGAATGAGCGAAAAAAATAGAAATTGCTCATTCGGAATGAATAAAAAGGAGAATATTCTTGGTGTTTATCATAAAATATTGTATCTTTGTAGGCGATTAAATGTTTGAACATGAAAGAGTTATTGAAGAAAATCATATTTGAGCAGCAGGAATACAGCAAGAATATAGCACAAGATACTGTGCCGAGAGACATAGAGGAAGAGTGGCTTACCACAACGGAGATACTAATTATTACTGGTATAAGACGTTGTGGAAAGTCTGTTTTGCTCCAGCAAATGCGCAGCAAATTGCCGGAGCAAGACTTCTTTTTCAATTTTGATGATGAGCGACTGGTCAACTTTACTGTGGCAGATTTCCAAACATTGCAAGAATGTTTCTTCGAACTCTTTGGTGAGCAGCATACCTATTATTTTGATGAGATACAGAATGTGAAGGGCTGGGAGACCTTTGTGCGCCGTCTCTACAACGAAGGCAATAAGGTGATTGTAACTGGATCAAATGCCCGAATGCTGAGTAGAGAGTTTGGCACTCATCTCACGGGGCGTTATATCGCAGTGGAGATTTTCCCTTTTTCCTTTCAGGAATACTTGCAGTTGGCAAAGGTGCAGCTGGAAGCCAAGGACTTTTATCTAACCAGCAAGCGTGCCATCCTCTTGGGGCATTTCAAGGAGTATTTGGAGAAAGGTGGATTTCCTAAGTATCTCCAGTCGCCATCCACTCGTTATCTCTCGTCACTCTACGATAGCATCATCTTCCGTGATGTGATGGCTCGTAATGGGTTGACCAATGATAAGGAGATGCAGGAACTCATCTTTTATCTTGCCAGCAATGCCACGAAGCGCATTACCTATACCTCACTGGGTAAGATAGTGGGAATCCGTCATTCGGAAACTGTCAAAAACTATTTGGAGTACATCGAGCAAACCTATATGATATTCCAGCTCATGAAGTATTCGCCATCGGTAAAGGTGCAGATGCTGAACCCGAAGAAGATTTACTTCATCGACAATGCCATCGTGAGTCGCATTGGATTCAATGCCACCGACAATATGGGAGTGAAGTTGGAAAACATCGTATTCATCGAGTTGAAACGCCGCGGATATGATGTTTTTTATCATGCAGATAAGAAGGAGTGCGACTTTGTTGTTAGAGAGGGCATGAGAATCATGAATGCTTATCAAGTAACGATAGTGATGAATGACGAGAAAACTCGCAAGCGGGAAATCGAGGGGCTGATGGAAGCCATGAATGCTTATGGCTTGGCTGAGGGATATATTCTTACGATGGAGGAGAAGGAAGAGCTTGAGATAGATGGCAAGCAGGTTCATGTTCTTCCTACGTGGGAATGGATGTTGAGAGAGAAGTGAAATAAAAAAAGTGATCCTAATGTCGGGACTGTTGTTGCTTATCAGAAGGGTGACATCCTGCTTTCAAAGAAAGGAAATGGAAAAATAATAATGTCTAAGCATAAGTCATACAAGAATATCATTTTTTGACTTAGATAATAACAAAGACGAAACAATGATGAATAATAATATAAAATGTCCAAAGTGCAATTCAGACAATGTGCAGACAGAGGGTGTACTGCATCTTTGCTTGGATTGTGGCTATAAATGGGAGGACGCACCCCAAACTGATTTGGGAGAAATGATCATCTACCAATCTGATGATGGCGTGAAGCTTGATGTGAGATTGGAGAATAAGACGGTTTGGCTAAACCAAGATCAAATCGCCTCCTTGTTTAATAAGAGTAAGTCTACGATAGTAGAACATATATCAAATATTTTTAAAGAGGGAGAACTTGATGAAAAAGTGGTTGTTCGGAAATTCCGAATAACCACTCAGCATGGTGCTATGGCAGGAAAAACCCAAAGCAAAGAAGTGAAGTTCTACAACCTTGATGTTATCATATCTGTGGGCTATCGTGTAAAATCTATTCAAGGCACACGTTTCCGTCAATGGGCTACAGAGCGACTGAATGAGTATATCGTAAAAGGGTTTACGATGGACGATGAACGACTCAAAAATCTTGGTGGTGGCAACTATTGGAAAGAGTTGCTTGACCGTATCCGTGATATTCGTTCGTCAGAAAAGGTGCTCTATCGACAAGTTCTGGATATCTATGCCACAAGTGTTGACTATGACCCTCGAACTGATGCCTCAAAGCTTTTCTTTAAAATCGTGCAAAATAAGTTGCACTATGCTGCTCATGGGCATACAGCGGCAGAAGTTATCTATGAGCGTGCGGATGCCGACCAACCATTTATGGGCTTGACGACATTTGAGGGCGAACTGCCAGCTATCAAAGACATCAAAATAGCCAAGAACTATCTGAAAGAAAATGAGCTGAAGATACTCAATAATCTTGTTTCCGGTTATTTTGATTTTGCCGAGATTATGGCAATGGAGCATCGCCCAGTCTATATGATGGATTATGTGAAACAACTTGATACTATCCTGCAATCCACAGGGCGACCTTTGTTGAAGGGATCGGGAAGTATCAGCCATGAAGAGGCAATGGACAAAGCTATAGCTGAGTATCGAAAATATCAGGTAAAGGTATTAACTCCAGTAGAGGAGGCTTATCTTGAATCCATCAATGCTTTGGGAAAAATTGCAAAGCGCAAGGGAAGACAATCGGGGGAAAATCATTAATGTAACGTTCTGAATAGTTCCTGCGGAGGGCACGAAAGTGCCCTCCGCAGGAACTATTATTGTTTACTGGAAGCTGCTTTCCATTCATCATAGATATGGCTAAAGATAGCTACACCATCATTCAGTTGCTTCCTAGCTAAAGACTTATCTTTGTTCCACCATTCAAGAATGTAATCCTTCAGTCCCTCATATTCCTTTTGATCCTTGAATTGTCTATCCAGACTTCCCATTTTGCCAAGCGTTGCATTGTAAAGAATAAATGCCCTTTCCTGTCCATTAGGCTTCAGTGCATACCAAGTAGCCCAAGAGTTTCCTGTGTTTATGCCATTGCCAGGCAGAAATACGTGAACTTGATAGACAGATGCATTCTTGCCGCGGTAAAGGAGTTCCATAAGGCGATCCTCTTTTACAGCCCTAATCGAATTACGTGCTATCGTTTGGCAATGTTCCCACACTTCGCCTTCAGGGTGTTCCTCGGTGAGTGCAAGCCATTCCATCTTGCTTACTTTCTCAGCATCGTACTTCTTGGCTTTTTTGCCATCTGGATTCTCGGCAAGTCTTACTTGATATTCTAGCGCCCACCCCATGTACTTCTTAGGAATGTAGCCCTCTATCTGTTTGCCATCCATCATAGTGAGGCGAACATGACGCATTTCTGGGTCGTCATTCTTGCGAGCGTGTGCAGCTATCGCTACCACCATTACTGCCATGAGCAGCCAAAACTTCATTGCTTTCATATTGTTTCCTTTTAGTTGTTATTTATTGTTTGTCATCTAATACTTCTATCACTCGTTGTATCATAGAACTTCGGTTGTGTTCACCTAGTCCAATGAGTTTCTTTTCCCATTCCTGCGAAAGTCCTACACAGTGGCAAAGTTCTCGGATAAAGGATTTGTCGCATTTCTTATAGGTATCTCCCAGACATATAAGCTTGCCATCAGTCTGTCTGACATAGAAGTCGCAAGCCGTCTTGCTTGGGATGAAAAACATTGCTGCTGCTGTGTTACATTGCCTAGCTTTCATTCCTCCCATGTCCGTCACGGAATAACCTTGGGAGGCATAAATATAGACTTGCAATCGTGGGTGGTTGACATATAGCCAGCTCCATCCCACATTTTCCAAAGGAACAAGTGTGCGTACGTTTTGCTTGGAGGTAGCATTCCACACCACTACAGAATCAATGTTGGCGAAAGGTATCACGTCGCTAGTGCATTGGCGAGAAAAGAAGTTTCTATAAACTTGAACATCCTTTTTCTTGCGTGGCAAGTCTATTCGGTCATTACTTTCATAGAGTTGCTGGATACCATTCTTTAGGTACACTCGTCCCTCGCATGATTGAGCTTGCATGCTAATAGTTCCCATATAAGCAAGCAAAATGCTAATGATGAGATATATTCGCCCCAAATTTACCTCCTCATGCACGGAATTTTTAATCTTTCGGATGGCCTTGCCATTGGAAAGACGCCAACCTTCTATTTTTTCAAATTTACACATAAGCGATTTCTCTTGGTAATTTATGCAAATATACGAGGAAACTTTCTGATTACCAAATGAATTAACCATTTTTTATAAAAATAGGCACGCATCCTTTCGGGGGCGTGCCTATAACCTTATTATTATATTATACCTTTATATTACCTTGACTCTCCCTTTCCCTCCTCTTCCGTCTATCACGATCTTCTCGAAGATGATGGCTGGGTCGTTAGGCGTCAGGGTGAGCGTATGGATACCGTCGCCGGTGGCTGGTAGCTCTACTTCTATCACCTTGTCGATGATGCGGGTGGCTACCGTAGGGTAGTAGACGTCGTAGATATTCTCCGGCTTCTCGTTCAGATCATGATTGAAGTTGACGATGACCGGCTCGGCTCCATCTACGCTAACTCCATAGGTCATGCCGCCCTTGTTCTGATAATCCAGGGTTGACTTGATGATGACGTGGATGCGCACCTTCTTGCTGTCTGCGGTGTTGGATGAAGCGGCATTTCGTGCCAGGGCATTCATCTTGAACTGATAGGTGATGCTGGCGCCCTTCACGCCCTTGGTGTATGGCATAAGCGTCATTCCGGCAAGGCTCTTGCCCATGAACGGAATCTGGACCCACTTGGCGCCCTCCTTCTCCTTGCCTTGAGGAGTAGCATCGGTTTTCGATGCGAAGAAAGGTGCTTCGATTTCCACCACACCGTTGTGTTCGGCGATAACGGGAGCCTCGGAAGCTGATATCCGGAAGAGTTCCGGACAGGTATCCTTCTCGAAATCATCATTCCAACTCTTATAGCCGATATGCTTCTGGGTCATCATTCCGTTCCACTTGCCGCCAGCCATCTTATGATTGTAATAGTCGCAGATGAGGGAATCGCGCTTGAAGAGGCGTTCGCATTCATCAGCCCATACATTCGCCTTCGGATTGCCCTGCTTGTAGAGGGCATGGTTCTGTGCCTGGGCAAAGTACATCTGGTGCAGATTGCTCATCATCTCGATAGGGAAGAGGATGATCTGGCAATAGGCATCGTGATAGAATGCCGGCAGACTGTTGTACTGGCGCAGCGCATCGGCTTCGAGCTGGAGATACTGGTTTACCACCTCCTGCCATTCACCGTTTTCCAGACTGTAGGTGTTCTTGTTGAGTATCTCTGGGGTGCAGCGGCCGTTGTACTTGCAGATGAGGTTAAGAATGCGGGCAGCTTCATCGGCTTGCGATTCACCAAACTGCTGTGCGCACCAGTCGCGGGTATGACGGGTGATGTTGTTTACATCGTATTTACGTGGATTCCAAGCCATGTCCATAAACTGGCTGATAGGATATTCCATCGGCTTGAGGTCGCCAACATTGAGAATCCAGAGACGGTCAATGCCATTCTCGTAAGCAAGCGTCAACTGCTCCCAAGGATTCTGCACAGGAGTAACGTTGAGCATCTTTGAGTTTCTTGGAGCACCTACGTAATCTACGTGATAATATAAGCCCCAACCGCCTTTGTGCTTGCGTTCCTTGGCATTCGGCACACGGCGCACGTTACCCCAGTTGTCATCGCAGAGTAGGAGGGTTACGTCATCAGGCACCTTCATGCCCTTGTCGTAGTAATCCAATACCTCTTTATATAGTGCCCAGACCTGCGGGGTTTCGCTTGCCTTCTTTCCGGTTACGTCAGCGATAATCTTACGCTGGTCGTTGATGATGTTGGTCATCAGCTTTGTATCAGCCTCTTCGCTCATCGCCTCATCGCCGTCGCCGCGCATTCCGATGGTTACAATCTGTTCAGTTCCCTTCATGCGCTCTATTCCCTCACGGAAGAACTTCTGCAGGTTTGTCTTGTTCTTCTGATAGTTCCATGGTCCCCATCCCTTTCGGTTGCGGGCGTATTCCTGGTGGTTGCGTGCCATCGGCTCATGATGGGAAGTACTCATCACTACGCCCATCTCATCTGCCGTCTTCTCGTTTTCCGGGTCATCGGCATAGAAAGCCCAGCCCCACATGGCAGGCCACATCATGTTGCCTCTGAGTCGCAGTACAAGCTCGAACACGCGCTGATAGAAAAGGTGGTCGCCATACTCGGTGCCGTAGGTGTTCTTTACCCAAGAGGTGAGGCAGGGAGCTTCATCGTTTAGGAAGATGCCGCGATAGCGTACGGCTGGTTCACCATCTGTATAGATTCCCTTGTTTACGAAAATGGAATCGTGATGCTCTATAGGCACGTCGGCCCAGTCGTACCAAGGTGAAACGCCCATCTGCTGCGAGAGTTCGTAGATGCCATAGATGGTGCCTCGGCGGTCGCTGCCAGCAATGACGAGCTGACCATCTGTGAGCGTGATGATAAACTTTTCCCGTTTGCCCTTCAGTAGATTTCCGTTGATGCGCTTCTGTTTCACCAGTTGGTCGATGGCTGCTGAATGGCCGATGGTGCCTACGAGGATAGCTGGTCGGGCTGTGTCGGCTTTTTTCAGAAAACCGGCATCCGAGGTGAGGGTGGCTGTGGCTCCACTCACACTTTTGATATCTTTCAGCAGGGCATGAGCAGCATAGCTCACTCCCTTGCAGTCGTTGGTGTCCATGTAGATTTCTACTCGGTTTTTGGCATTCAGTAGCAAGTCTCCTTGCTTGAAATTCACAAATCTGTCGGCTGCGCTCATGCTGATAGTTGTGAGCAGGGCAGCGCTTGCCAGGAATGTGCGCTTGATGTTGTTTAGTTTCATGTTTATTTATCTTGTTGTTATTTTCCGATTGTCAGCAATGTATTTTTGCCGGTTGCAAAGGTAGTCAAAACTATCCGAATGTACTTTATTTTATGTAACCTTTAGATTTTAATATGTTTCATTTTTACTTTTCTGTCCGTTTCTCTTTGTGTTTTCAAAGAAAAATAGTAATTTTGCATAGTAAAAACAGAAAAAAGAATATATATAATGATAGACAGACCGACGATAGCAAAAATTATGGATGCCACCAAGATAGAAGAGGTGGTATCTGAGTTTGTTACGCTCAAGAAGCGTGGCATCAATTATGTCGGCTTGTGTCCTTTTCATAACGATTCCAATCCATCTTTCTCCGTATCTCCAACAAGAGGTATCTGTCATTGTTTTACCTGCGGAAAGGGAGGCAATGCAATCAACTTTCTGATGGAACTTGAACAGATGACCTATCCCGATGCCCTTCGCTGGCTCGCCAAGAAATATAAAATTGAGATTCAGGAGCGGGAACTGACCAATGAAGAAAAACAGCGCGAGAGCGAAAGAGAATCCATGTTTATCGTCAACGATTGGGCGGCGAAATATTTTCAGGATATTCTCCTGCATGATGTGGATGGTATCGCTATCGGTATGGCTTATTTCCGAGGAAGAGGTTTCAGAGATGATATCATCAGAAAATTCCAGTTGGGTTTTGCGCTCCCTAAGCGTACTGCTCTTGCTGAAGCGGCTAAGGCGGCTGGCTATAATCCGAAATATCTGGTTGATACGGGACTCTGCTTCAAGGTGGATAAGGACGAAGCCGGCAATAAGTCGGGTGAGGATAAAATTCTTGACCGTTTCTCGGGCAGAGCCATCTTCCCCTGGTTCAGCGTGAGCGGCAAGGTGGTGGCTTTTGGCGGACGAGTGCTCGACAGCAGAACCAAGGGCATCAGCCAAAAATATGTCAACTCGCCTGATAGCGTTATTTATCATAAGGAGCGCGAACTCTATGGACTCTATCAGGCCAAGAAGGCGATAGCCAAGGAGGATTGTGTCTTTATGGTGGAAGGATACACCGATGTTATCTCGATGCATCAGTGTGGCATCGAAAATGTAGTGGCCAACTCGGGTACGGCGCTGAGCGTGCATCAGATTAGACTGCTGCACCGCTTTACCAGTAATATCGTTCTTCTCTATGATGGCGATAAAGCGGGTATTCATGCTGCGCTGAGAGGTACCGATATGCTGCTTGAAGAAGAGATGAACGTAAAGGTGCTCTTTCTCCCTGATGGTAATGACCCTGACAGTTTCGCCCGCAGTCATTCGGCAGAGGAATTCAGAAGATATATTCAGGAGAATCAGACCGACTTCATACAGTTTAAAACCGATATTCTGCTGCGCGGTGTGACTGACCCTGTAAAGCGAAGCCAGGCTATCAACTCGATTGTAGAGAGCATCTCTAAAATCAAGAATCAGATAACGCGCGCTTCTTATATCACCGACTGTTCTCACCGTTTGGGCGTGAACGAAGCAATTATCGTGAATGCCTTGAACAATTTTGTGCGCAATGGTATGAGTGAGCAGGTAAAGGCAGAGCGACGTGCAGCGGGATTGAAAGATTCGCCTGTAGCGGCAGCGCAGCAGGCGCAATCAGCGATGAGAGCGGTTACCCCACTGGATAAACTCCTGGAGGTAGAAGGACTTCTGGTACAGCTGATTATTCATCATGGCGACCAGCTCATCACGGTACAGGATGTAGACGGAAATGATGTGGAGGTAGCTGTGGCCCAGTATATCAGTCTTGATTTGGGTGGAGATGGGTTCAAATTTCATAATGATTTATATAATCAGATTATGCAGGAGGCTGTGGAGCATCTGGAAAAAGAAGATGATTTTGTGGCCGAAACTTATTTTGCCAATCATCCGAATCCAGAAATCAGCAGGTTGGCAGGTTTGCCTACAGGTGACCAGGAGGTATCTACGGCTAGTCTGCAGATGAAGATGAGCGCCGATAAACTCCGTCAGTTTGTCTTTAAAGACATCTTGAGCTTCCGCACTCATTATATTGCTCAGCGTATTATTGAGGTACAGCAGGAGTTTGCCAAGAATCCGACCAATCGTGAACTGCTGCAGGAGTTTATGAAACTCAAGCAGATGAACACGCTTCTGGCGAGTCAGGCAAACAATATCTTCAATTAGCCGGAGCCCCCTGTCCTGTGGGGAGGAACTCTGTAATGAAGTATTAGAGATTTAAAAGGAGAAATGCTATATGATTTATTTTCACTGGATATATCTGTTGCTTTATGTCGTGATAACCGTTCCGGCTATCATCACCGTCTTGATGGACAATCGTCAGCCCGCCAAGACGATGGCATGGATATTGGTCTTCTTCTTCATCCCCTTTGTGGGTATTATCTTTTATTTCTTCTTCGGACAGAATACCCGCAAGGAACGGCTTATCAGCGACCGCAGCATGGACCAGCTCACCAAGCGCTCCATGCTCGAGTTCGTAGAGCAGGAGAATCTTCACCTGCCAGACAGCAATAAACCGCTGATGAATCTCTTTGCCAACCAGAGTTGGGCGTTGCCTTTTAAAGATAATCAGGTGGATATTTATACTGATGGCTACGATTTCTTCCTTACCTTATTATATAATATAGGACAGGCAAAGCATCATATTCATCTCGATACCTATATCTTCGAAGCCGATGCCTTGGGGTATCTGATAGCTGATGCCTTGATTGATAAGGCGGAGCAGGGAGTGGAGGTGCGACTGATTTATGATGATGTAGGCTGCTGGAAGGTGAAGGATGAATTCTTTGAACGTATGCGTGATGCAGGCATTGATATACATTCGTTCATGCCAGTCCGCTTTCCGGCTTTTACGAGTAAGGTAAACTATCGTAACCACCGCAAACTCTGTGTCATAGATGGTAAGGTGGGCTTTATCGGCGGCATGAATATAGCTCTGCGCTATGTGAAAGGTGATAAGAAACAGGCTTGGCGCGATACGCATCTCCGTATTGAGGGCGGTGGCGTTTACGCCATTCAGAGAGCCTTTCTGGTAGACTGGTATTTCGTAGACCGTACGTTGGTTACCAATCGCCAGTATTATCCGCCGGTCAGTGCGCATATCCACAACAATTGTCTCGTACAGATAGTTACGAGCAGTCCTATCAGTCCTTGGCCTGATATCATGCAGGGCTATGTCCGCATCCTGCTTCAGGCCCAGAAGTATGTGTATATGGAAACGCCTTATTTCCTGCCAACTGAACCGGTTTTGTTTGCCATGCGAACAGCAGCTCTGGCGGGTGTGGATATCCGTCTGATGTTGCCCCGTCATGCTGATGCCAAACTGGTTGAGTGGGCATCACGTTCGTATGTGATGGAGGCGATAGAGGCTGGCGTAAAGGTTTATCTCTATACGGCAGGCTTTAATCATAGTAAATTGCTCGTAAGTGATGATAATCTCTGTACGATAGGCAGTACGAATATCGACTTCCGAAGTTTTGAGAATAATTTCGAAGCGAATGCATTCTTCTTTGATGAGGGGATGGCACAGCGCGTGAAGGCTGTCTATCTGCGAGATGAGGCGAAGAGCATCCTGGTAGATGATGTATCTTATTTCGTAAAACGTCCGTTCCTGCAGCGCCTTTTCGAGAGTACGGTAAGATTACTCTCGCCGCTGTTGTAACGAATAAATCCCCGTTTGCATCTTGTCTGGTGCAAACGGGGATTTTTTCTATCTGAATATTGAGAAGTTTACGCTTCCGTAACTTCTGTGCTCCAGGAATCGTGGATGCTCGGAGAAATCATAGTCTTTGCCATGCTCAAAGACGAAGATGCCTCCTTCGTTGAGATAGTCGCCATTCAGAACGAGGTCTGGAATCTGCGGCAACTCCTTTAGGGCGTATGGAGGATCGGCAAAGATAAAGTCAAACTTCTGCTTGCAGGTCTTCAGAAAACGGAATACATCACCACGAATCAGAATATCCTTGTCTTCGCCCAACTTCTGAAAACATTGGCGTATGAAGTTGGCATGATCGCGGTCGGCCTCTACGCTGATTACCCGGCTGCAGCCTCGTGATACCAGTTCGAGCGAAATGCTGCCCGTGCCGGCAAAGAGGTCGAGGGCAGAGGTATCTTCGAAATCAATATATCCCTGCAGCACATTAAAGATGTTCTCCTTTGCAAAATCTGTTGTCGGACGTGCCTTAAACGAACGTGGAATGTCGAAATGGCGTCCCTTATATTGTCCTGTTATGATTCTCATATTTACTTTGAACTTTGAATGTTGAACATTGAACTTTATGATAAGCTATTCTGTTGAATTCTTAACTATCAACTTTTAACTATCAACTCTTGTCTTACTTACTTAAGTACAGTGCCATTAAATCGAATGGCAGACCTTTAATCTCTGTGATAGGCGCACGGTTGAATTCGGCGGCAGGATTCAGAATGAAGGTCTTCTTGATGTAGAGTTTCGTGTTGTAGAGGAACCAATCCTTATCAGGAACATTGCCTGATACATGCAACTCATCCTGCATCTGGTTGAATCCTAACTGCTTCCATACATAGAGAATGAAATAGAGGGCATCCTTGGCATGCTCGGCATTGAACGAGTTGAAGAATTTGAAACGGTTCTTCTCGAAACCGAAAACGTCCAGCTTCTTGTCGTGGAAATAAACATAGAGCTTGCGGTGAATGCCGGTGAAACTGCGATGATGCAGATAGTGCCACATCGGTTGCATGATAGGTGTGAAGCGGACATCCTTGAAGTTGTCTTCTACCACCATCTTCAAATCCTTGTTGATAGGGAATACCGCTACCGCATTCAGTTCCGGCTGCACTCTGTAGAGAATGGCATCGCTGTTATGACTGTTGAAGGCATGCTGATAGAGCACATCGATATCCTCTTCATGAAATTCTTCGATAGGAACCAGCAGGATAGGCGAATCGAGATATACACGTACCTTCTGGTATCCCCGCTGCAGGAGAGTACTCTCCTTGAAAGCCTGACGCAAGTTGGCTGCCATCGAAACACCACTCTTTACTGTATAAGGTTCATAGATGAGCTGATGCTCAGCTTCACGGTCAACTACCGAAAAACTGAGGGTGTTTCTGCTCACGCGAATGGTGAGTCGTGCTTGCTGAATGTTGTTACCTTTTATTTGCATATCTGTTACCAATTACCTGCGTTGTTATTATCTGTCGTTAAATCGCCTATCTTGAGTCCGGGATAGTTACCGGCATAGTTGGCCTCCTCTATCTTCTGCTGGATGGAACCTTCATCGAGTCCGTCGAGGAAGGTTTCATAACCGGCCCCACATTCCATCACCGGAATCTGCTTACCGCTTTTTCCTACGATAACCGTGGCAGCGAGTGTAAACTTCTTACCGTCGGCATAGGGAATGTATTGGGCATCTTCCTGTAAGTACTTGCCTTTTACCAGTGTCGGAAAATCGCCTGTATATACGCCGTGTTTCGCCTTGTATTTCTCTTCAGCCTGACGTATCTGCATCAGTTTCTCCTTCACCTCTGCTTCTCTGCTAGCCATGGCTTTCTGGAAGCGGATGGGCTGACTTACACTCAGAATACAGAGTAGCATCATGATGATGACGCATGCTCCCAAAATATAATTATTCTTTATTCTTTTTCTCATTTCAAAAAGTATTATTACTTTTGCACAGCAAATAGGTGCAGTAAATTTTCTGCAAAGATACTAAAAGTTTTCGAAATATGAACATTGAAGAGTTAAAATATCAGATATTACAGCAATTTGGCTTTCCGCCAACCCCAGAACAGGCTCAGGCGCTCGATGTTTTCGTGCAGTTTATGACGGATAGTAATCCTCATGCTGTGATGATTCTCCGGGGTAGTGCGGGTACCGGTAAGACATCGCTTTCGGGTGCTATCGTCCGTACGCTCCGTGCTGTTCGCCAGAAGGTGATGCTCCTTGCTCCTACGGGTAGGGCGGCTAAGGTCTTCTCTCTGAACAGCGGGATTCCTGCCTATACCATTCATCGCCGCATCTATCGTGAAAAGGCGTTTGCCGGAGTGGATGGACAGTTCAACCTCAATGATAATCTCTATACTGATACGCTTTTCATGGTAGATGAGGCTTCGATGATTGCCAATCTGGGATTGGGCGGAACCACCTTTGGCAGCGGTTGTCTGCTAGATGATCTGATTCATTTTGTGTATCAGGGACGTAACGACCGCCTCTTGCTGATTGGCGATAAGGCACAGTTGCCTCCTGTTGGTGAGGAAGAATCACCAGCCCTTTCTGCTGCGATGCTCCAGGGATATGGACTGTCGGTTTATGAGTGCGATTTGAATGAAGTAGTCCGTCAGAGTCAGCAGTCGGGTATTCTCTTTAATGCTACCCGTATCCGCCAGATGATTACCCACGATGACATTACCCAACTACCTAAAATCCGTTTCTCCGGTTTCTCGGATATCAGGGAGATGCCGGGCGCAGAACTCATCGAGGCTCTTGGCGACAGTTATCATCATGTAGGACTGGACGATACCATTGTGGTGACTCGTAGCAACAAGCGCGCCAACATCTTCAACCAGGGCATCCGCAACATGGTGCTTGATAGGGAAGAGGAACTGGAGAGTGGCGACATGCTGATGATTGTGAAGAACAATTATTATTGGATGGAGGAAGAAAGAAAGAAAAAAAAGGAAAGGGAAGAAAGAAGAGTGAAGAGTGAAGAAACTGCGTTCGGCGGCCGAAGGGAAAGCCAATTTAATAGTTTAACTAATCATAAAGTTCAAAGTTCAAATCTCAAAGTTCAAAGTAACGAACTTCCTGCTTTCCTGGCTAATGGCGATAGGGCGAAGGTGATGAAGGTGAGCCGTCGCATCGACCTCTATGGTTTTCATTTTGCCACCCTTCTGTTGAAATTCCCCGATTATGATAATTATGAACTGGAGGCTACGGTATTGCTGGATACCTTGACGAGTGAGGCTCCTGCTTTGACCCATGATCAGCAAGAGCAGCTTTTCCATAAGATAGAGGAAGATTATCAGGACATACCACTGAAGGCAGACCGTATGAAGGCAATCCGGCAGGATCCGTATTTCAATGCTCTGCAAGTGAAGTTTGCCTATGCCGTTACCTGTCATAAAGCGCAGGGTGGACAGTGGTCGCATGTCTATGTAGACCAGGGCTATATGACGGATGATATGCTTACTCCCGATTATATCCACTGGCTCTATACTGCATTTACACGAGCCACAGAAATGCTATATCTGGTGAATTGGCCAAATACGCAGATAGAAGGAGAGTGATATTACTCTTCTTCTTTTGTTCAGAATTTGTATGAAAAGAAAAAGTCCGGCTCTCTCTCGAAAGTCGGACTCTTAAATTTTTGAGTTATTTTTTGGGAAAAGTGGGTAGTGATGGATTCGAACCACCGAAGGCATAGCCAGCAGATTTACAGTCTGCCCCATTTGGCCACTCTGGTAACTACCCAAAAGCTTTATGTCTCAAAAGCGAGTGCAAAGGTAATGCTTTTATTTGATATTACCAAATTTTTTCGGTATTTTTTTCTCTTTTCCTTCAAAAAATGTTCATTTTCCCCTATAAAATAGGTTTTCCCCCTCTCTTTTACTTTTTTACCTTTTTACCCTTTTACCTTTACTACATGTCTTCTGCGGTGTTTTCTCGACAGCCTTCTGTGCTTGTAATGTTCATACTTCTTGATGGCAACGAATACCGTGAGGGCAAGAACTACGGCCAGCAGGAAGATAACGATGCCGCCGCCCAGATTGTCGCCTTTTACCTTCGACCACATATCCAATACCTCGGGAGTATGATCGCCGGCATCATGAATCATGGCGCATCGGGCTACTATGCTGCTGTCTGGATACATGATAGGGTTGAGATGGGCATTCCTGCCTTCCTCGCCAAAGAAGTAGGCCAGATTTACAGGTTGGGGATAAGCCTCAGTATCGCTCATAGCTTCTAATACCTTCTTGCCTGCCACGCTGCTCACATATCCTGTAGTCTCCATATTGGCGAGTGCCACGTCTTCCTGACAGAGATAGTTGATGAAATAGGCGGCAGCCTTCGGATTGCGGGAATATTTAGGGATTACCCAACCGTCGAACCATACATTGCTTCCTTCTTCCGGTACCTCATATCCCAGTTCTACACCCACTTTTCCGGCTTCTTCAATAGCCCAGACGGCATCACCGCTCCAGGTCATATTGAGATAGGCTTTGCCTTTGGTCATGGTCTCCTTGCCGAAGTCGGCTTCCCATCCTTCAATGTTTGGCTTCAGAGCTTTCAGTTCTTTCTCTACTGTGGCTACGGCAGCGGGTGAATAGTCGTTCATCAGCTGTGGTATGGTCACCTTGTCTGCTTCCAGGTCTTTACGGTGTGCCCAGATGAGTGCGGTGCCATAGGAGTCGCGGTAGGAATCCTTCATCAGAAGTTTGCCCTGATATTTTCTGTTCCATAAAGTTCCCCAGGTCTGTGCATCACTTATAGGTACGTGCACCTTATTATATAGAATGCCACAGGTTCCCCACATGTAAGGCACGGCATAATGGTGGGCGATGCGGCCATTGTTGGAGGTGGCATCTATCTGTTCAACAATGTATGGTGATACGTTGCTGATATAGTTGGGCGTCTTGCCGAAGGTGGTGTCGATAGGTAGGAGAAGGTCTTTGCGGAGCATGCGCTCGATGATATATTCTGACGGGCATACCACGTCGTAGTCTTCATGACCTCGCTCTATCTTGGTAAGCATCACCTCATTGATGTCGAAGGTCTGGTAGATGACCCGGATCTTCTTGCCGGTCTGTTGTTCATACCATTTCGGGAAGTTGGCAAGAACGTCTTCATCTATATAATCAGCCCAGTTGTAAACCTTCAGAATCTCCTCACGGTTCTCTTTGTTGTAACAGGAAGAGAGCGGCAGAATCATCAGCAGGCTAAGAAAGAGAAAGACGATGGTCTTAACTCCTTTTACTCCACTGACTCCTAAAAATATCTTATTCTTCATTCTCATTTCTTCTTATTTTTCTCAGAACGTTTGTTGATGATAATCAGCATCACCAGTACCAGTACGAAGATGATGGTACTCAGCGGCCGAAGTTCTGGAGTCAGTCCTCCCTTTCTTGCATCGGCATAGATGAATGTGGAGAGGGTTTCCAGGCCTTCGTTACCTATCGTGAAGATGGTGACGGCGAAGTCATCGATACTCATCGTAATGGCAAGCATGAAACCGGAAATCATACCTGGCAATATCTCTGGGATAATGACCTTGCGAAGTGCCTGCATCGGAGAGGCACCCAGATCGAGTGCCGCCTCATAGAGGTTCGGATTCATCTGCTTCAGTCTTGGCATCACACTTAGAATAACGTATGGCAGACAGAAGGTGATATGCGAGAGTACCACGGTAGTATACCCCTGCGGAATGCCCAGCGTGATGAAGAGCAGGAAGAGCGAGATACCGATGATGATGTCGCCGTTGAGTATCGGAATGTTGTTGACAAACTGGATGGTATTACGTGCATAGCGGTTGCGCAGGTTGTAGATGCCGATGGCTGTCAGGGTTCCGAAGAGCGTGGATACGGTTGCGGTAATCAGGGCGATGGTTACGGTATTGACCAGTGCTGCTGTGAGCGAATGGTGCGTGCCTTCTGCAAAGAGATTCTTGTAGAGCTGCAGCGAGAAACCCGTCCAGTTGCCCATCACCTTCGCTTCGGTAAACGAGAAGATGATGATGATGAAGATAGGGGAGTAGAGTAGCAGCAGGAGCAACCAGAGATAGCCCTGACAGAATACTTTCTTCATCATATCCTTACTGAATAATGACTGCATCATCTGATACCTCCTTCCTGTTTACTGCCATCACCTGCGATGAGGGTGGAGGCGCCGATGAGGAAGAGCATGATGAGCGAGAGGGCTGCACCGTAGTTCCACATTGAATTGTTGATGTTCTCCTGGATGGTGGTACCGAAGAGCTTGATGTTGTTCATCGTCAGCAGTTCGGAGATAGCGAAGGTAGAGATGGTGGGCATGAATACCATCAGGATGCCACTCGCTACGCCCGGCATCGACAGGGGCAGGATGACCTTGAAGAACTGCTGCCAAGGCGATGCTCCCAGGTCTTCGGCTGCTTCGATATAGCTGCGGTCCATCTTCTGCAGGGTGTTGTAGATAGGGTAAATCATGAATGGGATGAAGTTGTAGACCATACCGAACAGGAGGGCGCCCTCACCCAGCGGAAGGTCGGCAAAATCGAAGAGGGCCACGGTGGCAAGTGTGCGCACCAGGATGTTTACCCACATCGGCAGAATGAAGAGCATGACGATGGTGTTGGCATACTTCATTCTGGTTTGTGTCAGAATATAGGCGGCCGGATAGCCCAGCAGAATGCAGAGCAGGGTGTTGAGAAAGGCGATGCCTATCGAATACACAAAGGTGTTGATGGCTTCGGGGTGTGCCAGGAACTTCTGGAAGTTGTAGAGCGTCAGGGCTCCGTTCTCATCGGTAAATGCGAACACTACGATGAGAAGCAATGGCAGTACCACAAATATCGCTGCAAAGATGGCGTAAGGTATCGACCAGCTTTGTCGCGAAGAGATAAACTTGATAATGTTCAATTTATAATTGATAATTAGGAATTAATAATTTTTATTCAAACGAAATATTCTCCTGAGGAATGGTGATGGCCACATGGTCGCCTAAATCCCATACATCCTGTGTATCTACATAGAGCTTCTCGCCCCAGTCGGTATCGATGGTGAGATGATAGTGGTCGCCCTTGTAGAGAATGAAGCTGATGTCGCCTGTAAAGGTTCCTTCGCTCTCGTTGTCGAAGAGTTCTATCTTGTTGAAAGCTACGTTCACCCGGATGGTTTCGTTTCCGTTTTCATCGGTCTGAATCTTGTCCTTCATTTCTGCCGGAATCTCCATCTGGTATTCGCAGCCCAGGAATTCTATCGTTCCGTCGCCGTTTACCTTTGCATCGAAGGTATTGGTGATGCGCTCCTTCTTCATGATGTGAATATTGTCGGGTATCACGCTCATTCCTATCGTCTGACCTACTTCGAAATGCTTGTAGTTCTGGATGAGAAATTCGTTGCCCTTCTCGGTTTCTGCCAGCATCTCGTAGTGTACTCCCTTGAAGATAGAAGAGGTTATCTTGCCCACAAACTGGGCGTGGGCGGTATCGGTGGAAACTTCGATATCCTCAGGACGTATCACGACATCCACTTCCTGGTTGCAGCCGAAGCCCTTGTCTACACAAGGCAGTTCAGTACCTGCCACATTCACCAGACAGTCGTGGACCATCGTTCCGCAGAGAATATTGCTCTCGCCGATAAAGTCAGCAACAAAAGCATTGGCTGGTTCGTTGTAGATATCGGTAGGTGTACCTATCTGCTGTATCTCTCCCTCGCTCATCACTACGATGGTGTCGCTCAGGGTGAGGGCCTCTTCCTGGTCGTGGGTAACGTATACGAAGGTAATGCCCAGGCGTTCGTGCATCTGCTTCAGCTCCAGCTGCATGTCTTTACGCATCTTGAGGTCGAGTGCTGCAAGTGGTTCATCCAGGAGAAGAACTTCCGGTTCGTTGACGATGGCACGGGCGATGGCAATACGCTGCTGCTGACCGCCCGAAAGCGAGTTGACATCACGATATTCATAATCACTCATGTTTACCGTCTTCAGGGCACGTTTTACCTTCGGCAAAATCTCTTCCTTCGGTGTGTTCTTGAGTTTCAGACCGAAGGCGATATTGTCGTAAACGTTGAGATGAGGGAACAGAGCGTATTTCTGGAATACCGTGTTTACATTTCGCTTGTAAGGAGGAAGGTTAGTAATATCGTTGCCGGCGATGGTGATGATGCCTTCGCTGGCGGTTTCAAACCCTGCCAAAAGTCTCAATAATGTCGTTTTTCCGCATCCCGAAGGACCCAGAATGGTCATAAATTCGCCCTTTCTCACATAGAGATTGATGTTGTTGAGGGCTGTTTTCTCGCCAAATCTTTTCGACACATTCTTAATATCTATGATATGTTGTGCTGTCTTGTTCATTTTTGTTGTAAATTTGCGTGCAAAGTTACGCATTTTCCGATAAATATTGAAAGAAACAAAGAAAAAGTTGTATCTTTGCAAACGTTTTGTAGTATCTGATATACAGAACTGAATAATTATTGAATAAATATACATACATGATTGTTACAATAGAATGGATGGAGGAGTGGTTCAGGCGTTTCGACCAGGAATATTTCGGGGGAAAGCTGCCGGTTCCTGAACTCGGACTTACTCATGCCAAGACTCGCTTGGGGCAACTTGCCTATAAGCGGGCCTCCAGATGGGGACGCACCAAACTCTACGATTTCAAACTCTCCATGTCTACTTATTATGATATGACCGACAGGCAGGCAAAGAGTGTCTTGCTCCACGAGATGATACATTACATCATTGGTTATACGGGACTGAAAGATACCTCGGCTCACGGGGTTGTGTTCAAGGGGCTGATGGATAAGCTCAACAGCCAGTATGGCTGGGATATCAGAGTATCGACATCCACCAAGGGTTGGAAGGTAAGCGAAACCGTAAAAAGCAGAAAAGAGAAGAAGGGACCGCAAATTTATCTGATGCTTGCCATCGAGATGAATGATGGAAGACATTATCTCTCGAGAGTGAATCCGAGTTTTGCCCGTCGCATCGAAAATCAACTGAAGACGGTCAGGGAAGTGGTTTCTCATCAGTGGTATACTACGATGGAGAACTATTTCGAAGACTATCCGCAGGTGCGCAGTTTGAGAGGAAGGCGCATCTCGAAGGCCGATTTCGGAAAGCTGCTTAATGTGCTCACTCCCTTCCAGCTGTAATGCCAGATGAATGTATAAGAAAAAGAATAACCAAAACTCATTAAAGATATAAAATGAAAGAAACCTGGAAAATGATAGCCCTGCTGGCAATAGCCATTGGAGGACTGCTGGCTTATGCCTTTATTCCAGAGCAAGTGGCTGAAAACATTCCGCTGAAACAGATTGGAATGGATGCGCTCACCAGTAAAAGCGAGGCAGAGCTTGCTGAAGAGGAAAAGGCTGACAGCATGATAAAGGAACCCGTGGATACGGCGGCGCAGCGAGTACTGATCTTCGGCGACTCGATGTCGGAATATCTAGGTCTGCGACTGGCTGATTATGCCAACAAGAACGGTCATAAACTCACCTGTATTACCTGGGTGAGTTCGGGCACCAGAAACTGGGCTGCTACCGATACCCTGCAGCATTATATCCAACGTATCAAACCTACCCATGTCTTTGTATGTCTGGGCAGCAACGAACTGTATACGTCTGATATGAAGGGATGTGAAAAACGCATCCGTGCCATTCTGAGCAAGATTGGTAATATTCCGACGATATGGATCGGTCCGCCAAACTGGTGTGAGGATAATGGATATAACAAACTTCTCCGTGAGGTGATGGGACCACGAGGCTATTATCCTAGCTACAAACTTACCTTCGAACGCCAGAAAGACGGCCGGCATCCGACTATGGCTTCATCTGCCATGTGGATGGATAAGATTGTAGAGTGGATGAATAGCGGGCATTGTGTGCATCCGTTCCGTTTGGAAAAGCCGGATAAGCGTGACCGCAGATACAGACAGATTACCATCTTGCCTCCTGGAACCAAACATAGGGCTGACAGTACGGCTGTGAAGAAGGATTCTCTTTCTAGGCCTGTAGAGGGAACTGTGCCTGAAACCACAGAAAGTCCTGCTGCAACCAAGGAACCTGCAACTGCAGGAAAAACGTCTCCGGCTGCTGCTGACAAGACGGTTCCAGCGGTAAAGCATGTAAACCATAAAGACTCCATATAAGAAAGAGTTCAATAAATAATATCTTCAGAACAGACAAATGAATTATTCAACATTCGAAATAAGTGCCTTGTGGCATTGGATAGAGCGGCTGTTTGTTTATCAGGCAGATTCTCCGCTGATGATGGGCAGCATTCCGTTTGCGCTGCTCTTCATCTTCTTCCTTGCCATTTATACCCTGCTCAAGAGCTATTCGCGCACAGCCATGATGATGTATGTCATCTGCTTCAGCCTATTCTTTGCCTATAAGGTGAACGGAATGGTGATGTGGATGCTGCCGCTTACGGCTTGCATCAATTATGCCGTAACCCAGGAAATGAGACTGCATGAGGGAAAGGCACGCAAGGCGCTGCTCACCTTCGTGGTGCTTGTAGACCTGGCTCTGCTGTGCTATTTCAAATATACCAATTTCATCATTGGCGATGTAGTCAACGAGATGTTCAGCACCAACTTCTCCCTGCAGTCTATCGCTCTGCCTGTAGGTATCTCGTTCTATACCTTCCAGGCTATCAGCTATGCGGTAGATACCTATAAGCGCAAGTTTGACATGGAGGTAACGCTCCTGGAGTATTGCTTCTATCTCACCTTCTTTCCGCTGCTGATGGCGGGTCCTATCACCCGTGCCGCCAATCTGATACCCAGACTGAAACGAAACGAACAGGCTTCCAGCAGAATGCTTTGGACAGGACTCTTCCTCATCATGCTGGGACTGGTCAAGAAGAATATGCTGAGCGATTATATTGCACAGTTCAACAACTGGGTGTTTGATGCGCCGCAAACCTTCTCGGGTTTCGAGAATCTGGCAGCGCTCTTCGGCTACCCTGTCCAGATTTTCCTCGATTTCTCGGGATACAGCGATATGAGTATCGGTGTGGCAGCCATCCTGGGTTTCTATCTGCCCGACAACTTCTATTTCCCTTACCGCTCACTCTCGGTTACCGAGTTCTGGCGTCGCTGGCACATCTCGCTTTCCTTCTGGTTCCGCGATTATGTGTATATTCCGCTGGGTGGAAACCGGAAGGGAAAGGTGCGCATGTATTTCAACAACTTCCTCACCATGCTGGTGGCAGGCTTATGGCATGGCTCTTCCTGGATGTTCGTCATCTGGGGTGCTCTTCATGGTTTCGGACTTGTGGTGCATAAGTTCTTCAGCCGTCAGTTGGGCATAAGCATTCCCCGTACGCTGGCAGGCAATTCCCTCAGCTGGCTCATCACCTATTTATATATATGCTTTGCTTGGTCTTTCTTCCGTGCCAAGGATTTGGGTGTGTTGGGGAAGATGTATGATAAGGTGGCAAATGATTTCAGTATCGATTATCTGGTGCCTTTCTTCCATGCCCGTCCTGCCTGGACGCTTTGCATCATCGGTGTCATGCTGAGCTATCTCTTTACCGAGCGCCAGTATCACCGTCTTCAGGCGCGGTTCATCCTTCTGCCTTGGGTGGCTAAACTGCTGCTTTTCATCATCTGTCTGCAGATGGTAGTTGAGGTTTCCCAGGAGAGTGTACAGCCGTTCATTTATTATCAGTTCTAGTCTTTTATGGTTAATTTTCTGTAATAAAATCTTGCTTTATGGACTTGATACTGGAAAATGATGTAATTTTGTAGGTTGAAGTATATATATTTGAAGTAACAGACATAAACAGAAAAATTGTATGAAGAAACTATTATTCTTTTTGCTCCTGATGACGGCTGTCGTCGGTAGAGCACAGACATCGCTTGACTTACTGCCTGTAGGCACCGAGGCTCCCGATTTTACGATTACTGACAGTAAGACGGGGAAGAAAATCTTCCAGCTCTCAGATAAGAAGACTCAGAAGGATAAAGACGGAAAGACGGTTCCAGGTGTTTGGACCATGCTCGATTTCTGGGCTTCCTGGTGTCCAGACTGCAGAAGAGACATGCCGATGGTGAAGGCTATCTGTGACAAATACAATACCAAGATCCAGGTAGTGGGTGTTTCTTTTGATACCGATGAGGCGAAGATGAAGAAATATCTGGGCGATAATCAGTATAGCTGGTTGCAATACTGTGAGTTTAAGAAATGGAAGGAAACTAAGATTTCCAAGGATTATCACATCTCATGGATTCCTACCTCTTATCTGATCAATCCGGAAGGTAAGGTTGCATTCTCTACCGTGAAGGCGGAGGAGATGATGAAGAAACTGGATTCGCTCGACCAGGCAGGAGCATTAAAACCTGCTCAGGTGCAGACTGCTCTCAAGAAGGTGTATAATGAAAGCATCGATCCGATGGCTCAGATTGATGAGGCTTTGGCTAAAGCCAAGAAGAATGGCAAGTTTGTTATCTGTCAGGTAGGTGGTAACTGGTGCCCATGGTGCTTGAAGTTTGCCGATTTTGTAGAGAAGAATGCTGCGGTCAACAAGATGGTGAATGATCATTTCGAATATATTCATGTGAACTACAATCGCAGAAAATCTGCCGGTGATGCGGCGGTGAAGAAGGCTGAGCAGCTGATGAAACGACTGAACAATCCTCAGCGTTTCGGATTCCCGGTCTTTGTGGTGCTCGATGAAACCGGAAAGGTTCTCCATATCCAGGATTCCAGTTTCCTGGAAGAGGGGAAGGGATATAACGAAGAAAAGGTGCTCAGATTCCTGAAGAGCTGGACACCTCAGGCTATTAAAGGATAAAGAAAGAGGGTGTGTCATTAACTTATGACACACCCTCTACCTGTTTCATATTGTAATTTTATGCGTTACAAACCTCTTGCTTTCAGGAATCCGGAAGCATCAGGCTTCTCCATACCTGTAAAGTCGGTAAACATTTCCATCTGGTCCTTGGTGTTGCCACGGCTCAGAATCGTATCGCGGAATGCCTGACCAACGGCTGGATCTAAGGCACCATGCTTTGCAAAGTAGTCGGCGATGTTCACAGCCAGCACCTCTGTCCAGAGATAGCTGTAATAGCCTGCTGCATAACCGCCGCCCCATACGTGGTTGAAGTATGATGTGCTGTAGCGAGGAGGAATCTGGGTGTTGAGCAAACCGATGTTGTGGAGCTCTTCCTTCTCGAAGGCACCTGCCATATAAGGTGAAGGCACCTCTTCTTCGCTAATCTTGTGCCATGCAAGGTCAAGACAGGTTGCAGCCAGATTCTCGCCCAGTGAATAAGCGGTCTGGAAGCTGATGCTCTTCAGCATGCGCTCTTTCAGATCGGCTGGCATCGCAGCACCGGTCTCGGTATGACGGGCGTAATGGTCGAATATCTCCGGAATAGAAGCAAACGATTCGTTAAACTGGGATGGCATCTCTACGAAATCGCGGGCAACGGCTGTTCCTGAAAGGGTATTGTACTTGCAGTCGGAAAGGATTCCGTGAAGTGCATGACCGAACTCATGGAACAGGGTAGTAACCTCATCCCATGTGATGAGAGATGGCTGACCCTCAGGCGCCTTGGCGTTGTTGCATACATTATATATGATAGGCAACTGGCCGCGCTGCTTGCTCTGTTTGGCAAAGGTGCTCATCCATGCACCGCCACGCTTGGTAGGACGGCGGAAGTAATCGCTGTAGAAGAGGGCGATTGGCTTGCCGTTCTTATCGCTTACCTCGAATACCTTCATATCTGGGTGATAGGTTGGGATATCCTTGCGCTGCTTGAAGTTCAGTCCGTAAACACGATGAGCAGCATAGAACACACCGTTCACCTGTACGCTGTCGATGTTGAAGTATGGCTTGATCTCATCATCGGTAATGTTGAGCATCTCCTTCTTCATCTTCGCAGAATAATAGAAACGGTCGTATGGCTGCAGCTTGAAGTCCTTGCCCTCCGTCTTCTGTGCATACGCTTCTATCGCCTTGGTTTCAGCATCAGCCTTAGGAGCATATTCCTTGATGAGCTGCTTCAGGAAATCATCCACATTCTTGCTGTTCTTAGCCATCGTCTTTTCGAGCGAATAGTCGGCATAGTTGGCATATCCCATCAGCTTGCCCTTCTCGGCACGCAATTTGGCAATCTCGGTTACGATAGGGAAGGTGTTGAATTTTGGGTTAGTACCGTCGGCACGGTGGATGCTTGCCATATACACCTTCTTGCGCAGTTCGCGGTTCTGGAGATTGGTGAGGATAGGCTGCTGGGTGGTGTTGATGATGACGATGCAGTAAGGTGCCTTGCCTCCGCGGCTCTCAGCATCTTTCTTGCATTGTGCAATGTCAGCATCGCTCAATCCGGCGAGCTCTTCCTTGCTGTTTACCCAAACCACGGCGTTGTTGGTAGCGGCAGGAAGAAGATTGCCCCATTCCTGCTGCAATTCAGAGATGCGGGAGTTGATCTGCTTCATGCGCTCCATCTTCTCGGCAGAAAGGAGGGCACCTGAGCGTACAAAACTCTTATAGATAACCTCAGTAAGGCGCTTGTCTTCGCCCTTGAGTTTCTTATATTCATTATCGTAAACATACTTGATGCGCTCGAAGAGTTTCTTGTTGAACGAAATCTCATTGTCGAGTTCGGTCAGCAATGGGGTAGCCTTCTTTTCGGTTTCGGCGATTCCCGGAGTCTTGTGGGCACTGGTGAGACCAAAGAAGATGTTAGTCACCTTTTCGAGCAGTGCACCGCTCTCCTCATAGGCGAGGATGGTGTTCTGGAAGTTAGGCTTCTTCTTGTTGTTTACAATCTTCTGGATGTTGGCACGCTGCTCTTTGATAGCCGCTTCGATGGCAGGCAGGTAGTCGCTCTCCTGAATCTTGCTGAAGTCAGGAGCACCGAATGGAAGACTGCTCTTTGTTAAAAGAGGATTCTGACGGTTACCGCCCGCAGTCTGTGCGAACGATGAGGCTGGCATCTGCAGGAGTGCTGCGGCCAAGCCCAGGGTAAGGAAAGCCTTGTTAAGTTTCATCATGTTTCTTTGTTTATTTGAAATTCGTTTGCAAAGATAATCATTTATTTCGGATTATCGCATTTTTATTCATATTTCTTATGGAAAATCAGCAGACAGATGGCTCCTGCCAATGCCATCGGCACACCGATAAGGGCAGGGAAGTTGTATCCTAATCCCATAGCAACAGGAATACCACCGAGGAAAGCTCCCATGGCGTTACCCAGATTGAAGGCACCCTGAATGCAGCAGCCGCCCAGCATTTCGCCACCCTTGGCATGCTTCACGATGAGGAATTGCTCAGGCGATCCGATGCCGAAAAGACAGGCGCAGCAGATGAACATCAGTACCACAGATACCCAGCCGAAAGGGGCGAGGAAGAAGGTGAGCAGAAGTGCCGCTGCCGCCAGAAACTGGAGATAACAGGTAAAGCGACCCGGCTTGAAGCGGTCGGCAAGCAAGGCACTCACCTGATTGCCTACTACCATTCCGCCGCCTGCAAGAATCATCAGCAGAGAGATGCTGGCTGCGCTGAATCCGCCCTCCATCTGAAGCAGAGGAGAGATGTAGCTGAACCAGCAGAGAATGCCGCCATTGCCCAGGAAGGTGGCTGCGATGATGAGCCAAGGAGCCTTGTTGCGGAGGAAATGGAACTGTGCCTTCATACCGTTGTTTGGCAGTGCTTCTACATCCGGAACCCATCTGTGAATCATGTATAAGGTGATGAGTCCGAGCACGATACAGCTGACAAAAGGTACTCGCCAGCTGAACATGTGACTCAGGAAGGTTCCCACCGGCACACCCAGCAGATTGGCCACCGGCATACCAGCACACATCATCGCCACGGCATTGGTTCCCTTACCCTCTTTGGCAATCTTCACCGCCACGATGGTACCCGTTCCGAAGTAGGCACCATGAGGCAGACCTTCTATAAAGCGGGCGCAGAGCAAGAGCCAGTAGTTAGGTGCTACTGAGGCGATGACAGCTCCGAAGGTGATGAGCGAAGCCAGGAACATCAGGATATTCTTGGGTCTGTATTTATGCATGAGAATCAGCGAGAAAGCTCCGGCGCAGACGCCGAGTGCATAGATGGAGATGAGATGTCCTGCTTCTGGGATAGAAACGTTCATGTTGTGGGCGATGTCTGTGATGATGCCCTCGATGATGAATTCAGCGATGCCCAAGGTAAAGGTACCCAGCGCGAGTGCAAATAGTCCTTTTTTCATTTGTTCTTATGAGTCAATATTATCCTTAAAAAATAGTTTCTCTCTTATTTTATGTCTTTGTAAGACAATTTCTTAAGCCTTTTTTACATATCCTCCATCGACAATCCTTGGTATCCGATATCGAATTTCTTGAATTTTCCTGTAGCCTGGAAGAAATGCTCGGCTTTATCTTTTAAAATGCCGAGATTTATATCCTTAGCTTGGCGTTTTACCTCATAAAAAATAACCTTCTGCTCCAGTTCATCGGCAGCGATAATATCGATTTCATTCTCTCCCTTTCTGTCCCACCAGGAGGCTATCTGGGTATATTCTTCGCTCTCTATCATCTTGGCAATAAAATATCTTTCCAGAACCTTGCCGGTGTATGTGGTGTAGCTCTTATCCATGACCATTTTTAGTTTTTTATTGGCGCCAACCTCTATCATGTATCCATATTTGTAGATGTAGCGAAACCAGACGCGAAGGAAGTTGTCTTCTATCTGATAGCGAATGTTGCGATTGGTCTTTTGGAACATCGGTATATAACGGGAGATCAGGCTATAGTCGTTCTCCAGTTTGGTGAGATAGCCCGAAAGTTCTATTTTCATGATGCTTTCTATTTCACCTCGAGTTGTGTAGCCTGAAGCGATAAGTTGCAGTATCTCGAAATAGCGGGCATAGTCTTTGCCAAATTCTTCTATCAGCATATTTTTTCCTTCGTAGATGAAATAAGAGTTTTTTGCAATAAACCGCTCTGTCATCTGTTCCTTGGTCGTGGCTCCTGCATCCATCATCATTTCTACATATTCTGCTACTCCGCCTGTATAACTGTAGAGAGCCAGTAGGTCATCATTGGTATAGGCAGAATTATATGTAGAGAGAATTTCCTTAATGACAGAAGGGGGAAATGGAGTGACTTTTATTTCTCCAGTCTGCCTACCATAAAGAGGTTGCTTGTTATTTTTAAAGATGATGTTCATAAGTGAATAAACAGAACCGCAGACCACAAGATTAATATGAGCTTCCTGTTTGTTAAGGTCCCATATCTTTTGCATATCTGAAAAGATTGATGGATTAACCCGCTTGAAATCCTGAAACTCATCAATGATGAGAGTGATAGGGCGAATCTTGGATAGTTGAAGCAGATATTTAAAGATGTCAGCAAAGCGTGTTACTTCACCGAGAATAGGAAGCTGAAGTTTGCTCGTCATCTCTTCGATAAAATCTCTGCAGAGTTCTGCTTCTGACTTTCTTGCAACAAAGAAATACAGCATATCCTGAACATCCTCGTATGCTTTTATCAATAAGGATGTCTTACCGCTACGTCGGCGTCCGGTTACGATTGTAAAACGGGCCGTTTGCAAAGATAGATTTCTTATCTCTTGCAATTCTTTTATTTCGTTTTGTCTTCCAAAGAACTTCATATTTCTATAATTTTACAGTTTCTTTTTGGTGTTGTTTTTCGAAACCGCTGTTTCGGAAATGGCGGTTTCGAATGCAAAGGTAATAAAAATACCTGAATATCAGCTTGTTTGTTTGCTAATTTAAGTTTTTTTATTTGTTTGTGTACTTCTTGTTTTCCCGAAATGGCGGTTTCGAAAGTAAAAATGATGGAGTTGTCAGAATTGACAATAACTCTATATAATAAGGTATGAATGCAGAAAAAAGAGGGGTTAGGAGTCCCTGAAAATAAAATATAAGAGACTTGCAAAAAAGAAAAACCGTTAAAGGTAATTAATTTATGGGGGTATTAGCTTCATATTCTGATGGAAATGCTTAATTTTGCAACTTGAGAAAAGAAAGGTGCAAAAAATAGGTATGAAACGTTCGCTCAACATATTGATGGCTTTGATGCTCTCGCTCATGGTGGTTTACTTGAGCGTGGGTACTACCGTCATGCACTGCCTTCACTATGACAAGGTGATGGTGGGTATGGTGACTGACTGTTGCGTGAAACGTAGCATGCACCATGATTGTTGCCTAGGCAAGCTGGGCGCACAGGTGAACAAACATTGCATGGAAGTGGAGCTGGTAAAACTATCGCCTACGGTCTCTATCCAGCACTTGGATTTCGATGCAGCACCAGTGTTTGCAGGCATCGTGCCAGCCCTTTGGCAGACGTTGCCTCGTCCTGTTATCTGTAGCATTCAAAAGGCAAGATATTGGAATCAAAACGTTCCGCATTCGCCTCCAAGGGCTTATCTTGCCCTCCTTAACATCCTGATTATTTGATTTTTCCATATTTGCAAATAGGTTGCAAAAGTTTTTCTGTACTTTTGCAGCCAAGATTGTCGTATGCCTATCCCTATCAGTAAAATCTTAGGGTTGCATACATATATAAAAATGGTAAAATCATCCGAAGCGAAGATTTAAGATTCGGATAAAAGGAAATATATTTATGTATTCAAGATATATATTGCTCAGTGCCTTGCTGGTTATTGGTGCTGAGACTTATGCAAAAAACAATAAGACAGAGGTTGTGTCTCTGTCATCATCATATAATAATTCTGTAGAAAATAACTCTGTAGATTCCTCCTCTCAGGATTCCATCTTCAAGGACGAGACCTTGCAGGAGGTGAAGGTGGTGGCTCGCAAGTCGGGCACTTCCCGATTGGCTGGTGCCGTGAATGGCATCGCCGTGAATAAGGATGAGCTCTTCAAGGCGGCTTGTTGCAACCTGGGCGAGAGTTTCACGACCAATCCATCGGTGGATGTGGCTTATAATGATGCCACGACGGGCGCAAGACAAATCAAACTCCTTGGTCTTTCGGGCACTTACGTACAGATGCTCACCGAGAATCTGCCGAATTTCCGTGGTGCAGCCATCCCATACGCCCTGGGCTATGTGCCGGGACCTTGGATGAAAGGCATTCAAGTATCCAAGGGTAGTGCTTCGGTGAAGAATGGCTATGAGTCGATTACAGGTCAAATCAATGTGGATTACTTGAAGCCTGAGGATGAGCAACAGGTGGAGGTAAACCTCTTTGGCGATACCAAGAGCCGAATCGAGGCAAACGCCGATGCCAACGTTCATCTGTCGGATAAGTGGGCAACGGAGATATTGTTGCATCATGAGAATATCCTCAAAAACCATGATGACAATGGCGATGGTTTCTATGATATGCCAGGCAGAGAACAATATAATGTACAGAACCGTTGGCTGTATAAAGGCAAGCACTACATCTTCCATGGTGGACTTGGGGCTTTGAAGGAGATTCGTACCAGTGGGCAGGATGAGGAACATGTTCATAGTGATGATATTTATCGAATCAAGCTCCATACCAACCGCTATGAGGGTTATATGAAACATGCCTTCATCCTCAATCATGAGCATGGCACCAATATTGCCTTCATGTCCTCAGCTTCGATGCACCAGCTCGATGCCCAGTATGGCAACAGGTTCTACGACCTCAATGAGAAGAATCTCTATGGCTCGCTGATATTTGAGACCAATTTTACTCATCAGCACAATTTGTCGGTAGGTTTGAGCGTCAACCATGATTACCTGGGACAGCGCGCCAATGTGAACATCTCTCCAAGACCGGCAGTAGGGCAAGAAGACTCTCCTTATCTTTTGTCGGAGATGCAGAGAATGAACGAGAAGGAGACGACTCCAGGAGCATACGCCCAATACACCTATACGTTAGGCACGAAGTTGACAGCGATGGCAGGTGTCCGTTTTGACCATAGCTCTATCTATGGCAATTTCTTCACCCCTCGTTTCCACGTGAAGTATTCGCCTGTAGATGCCATCAGCATCCGCTTGTCAGCAGGTAAGGGCTATCGCACGGTATTTGGCTTGGCAGAGTACAACTATCTCTTGGCGAGCGGCAGGGAGTTTCAGATTGCGGGTGATGGACTTAAGCAAGAGGAGGCTTGGAACTATGGACTGAGTACCGCTTTCTACATCCCGATGTTTGGCAAGACCCTGAAACTGAACGCTGAGTATTACTATACCGACTTCAAGAATCAAGCGGTGGTGGATTATGATGCCAACAAGGGGCTTATCTCCATCTGCAATCTGATGGGCAAGTCTTATTCGCACACCTTCCAGATAGATGCCTCTTATCCATTGCTGAAGGGCTTGGAGATAACAGCGGCTTATCGTCTGAACGATGTGAAGTGTACCTACGATTATGGCAAAACCTTGAAAGAGAAGCCATTGACCAGCAAGTATAAGGCGCTCTTCACAGCTTCCTATAAGACTCCACTTGGCCTATGGCAATTTGATGCCACCGTGCAGTTGAATGGTGGAGGCAGAAATCCTGAGCCTTACCAGTTGGCAGATGGAAGCCAGTCATGGTCTCCTCGTTTCCATAGCTTCGGGCAAGTGAGTGCACAGGTTACGAGATGGTTCCGCCATTGGAGTATCTATGTGGGAGGCGAGAACCTGACTGGTTTCAAGCAGAAAACTCCTATCTATGGTGCCAGCAACCCATGGGGAAGCGATTTCGAGCCAACCTTGGTTTGGGGACCTGTAGAGGGCAGGATGTTCTACGCAGGAGTGAGAGTACACTTTTAAGAGAGAATGTTGAATGTTAAATGTTGAATGTTGAATTATTAAAGCAAATAGAAAAGTTATGAAGAAGATTTTAGTAATGTTCACAATGATGATGGTGGCAATGGTAACCTTTGCCAAGGACATCAAGACCGTAGTGTTCACCACAACCCCACAGATGCACTGTGCGGCTTGTGAGAATAAGATCAAGAGCAACCTTCGCTTTGAGAAGGGAATCAAGAGCATTGAGACTTCTGTGCCAGACCAGACAGTCACAGTACAGTATAATGCCGACAAGACAACCCCAGAGAAACTCCAGAAAGGTTTTGAGAAGTTTGGCTATAAGGCTCGCATCCTGAAAGATGGCGAGAAGGTTGAGAAGAACACTGGGGAGAAGTGTGACTTGATGTAATTCCTGCTGCTTTGGTTAAGAGAGGTTGTCTATCCATGGACAATCTCTCCAGAGCCAATTCTTTTATTTCGTTTTGTCTTCCAAAGAACATCATATTTCTATAACTTAGTCCACTTGAAAAAGAAAGGCCTGTTTTAAATGTTTATATTTCACGAAAATAATCTCTGCTTTATGCCGTTTTTTGGCAAGGGTTATGATGGACTTGCTGATTGCTATCATCCCAAGGGCTTATAATGCCAAAAGGTTATTCAGTATTCAGTATTCAGTTTTTTTCGCGATAGTTACCTTTTTCATGGTTATAAATTGTAAGTAATTATTTTATATTATATATATATATTTATATATATATATAATATACTATCTATACAGAGAATGGAAACAACAGCGAAAAAAACTGAATACTGAATACTGAACACGTTCCTGCAAATAGGTTATTACTTTGTAATATACTGATTTATACAGCAAAACTCTGCTTCTATACCGCGAAAACATAGAGATGCGCCCCACAAAACATAGAGTTAGTATTTATAAGTAACTTTCAAATCGTAAGTTTGCTGAAAATCGCCCCTTATCACATGTCTAAATTTGGTAGATACCGGATTTATTCGTATCTTTGCACCAGCAATCGAAGGAAATGCCTTAGGTGCCTGAAGGCGGTCTTCT